>Ga0209723_1001263_pt1 | contig 40521 bp, 29 predicted proteins | sample BiotimSIPDNA_2_FD_185750 | JGI IMG/M metagenome (GOLD analysis project Ga0209723, IMG submission 185750) | Anaerobic biogas reactor microbial communites from Washington, USA - Biogas_R2 time_0 SIP DNA (SPAdes) (version 2) | ecosystem: Engineered > Bioreactor > Anaerobic > Unclassified | place... | reverse complement strand
CATCGTTATTATGCCCATTCAACCATTTAAATTCATTTAGTGTGGCTACTATTCCATGATCAGTCCAGTTTGCCATATCTGATGAAGAATAGCAGCAGTAATTTCTCATTGTGTAAAAATCATTCACTGTTACATCATCATCATGACTCGTATACAGATAGACTTTGCCGTCATAGACCATTGGGGCAGGATCTGCGGTATAATTAGTTTGAATTATAGGATTATCAGCAAACCCGATAAAAACTGCTAAAAACAGTATTAATGCACTGTTTAATCCTTTTATCTGATGCATAAACACACACCCTTTCAACAATTTGCAAGTAAATGGTTATAGTTTTGTTTATTTTGAACAAGATTTGAAGATAACAAATACCCTGAACAAAGCCTGATTAAATACCAGTCTACCATTTTAAACAGAAATTTTTACACAACATAATCAGGGTTAATAAAATTTCAGAGAGATTCGGTTCCTTATATTCGATTTTTTCGAAACTATCATTTTCATACAGCATTAACATATCACTTTTAAAGAGATACTGTATTTATCCTTAAACCCAGCTATACAAAGGGTTATCAGTGAATTATCATTTTAACTGTCAGCATTTTTTTATTATCTGATATTTGTAAAATGTACATACCAACGGAACCGTTTTTCAATGAGATTTGTGACTTATTTACTTTAGCCCTTGCAATCATTCTTCCCTTTGTGTCAATCACTCTTACCAGGCTCTTATCTTTTACACCACGTAAATGGATAATACCGGCATTTAACGATGCAGAAATGATATCATTTGTTCTGGAAACAGGCTTCTCATGTATCACCGTCTCGCCATCCTTAAGTGAGAATTTTTTCAAAAATACCCATGTTTCTTCACTATTATTAATTCTGTCATTAGTGTTCATGGGCCATTCGTGTCCTCCGGTTCGAACGGAATCTGCAATTACCTCAGCGCCTCCGTCACATGGCCCGTAGTAAAGTCTTGTCACTAAAGAATTTGGATTCTCTGATGGATACGGACGTGTTATCACCGGATTTTCCGGACAGTTGAGCAACCCGACCCACTTCGTGACACTCTCCATAAACTGGGCTGTCTGGGCAGCACCACGGTCGAACTCATTAGTTCCAAATGTTAATCTCATGGGCACCGGACGTTTCAAATTACAGGTACCACTTACAGTACCGGAGGTTGGAGCAATTGCCGCAAAGATATCAGAGTATCTGCACGCAAGCTGAAAAGACATGAATCCACCCTGAGAAAATCCGCATGCATATATGCGTTTTTTATCAATTTGGTACTCCTTGTCGATAGTATCAATGATAGCCATAATAAACTCGAAGTCATTAGGCCCTGAGAGATCCCATGATTTCTGGTTTGAACTGTTGGAAAGAGCTTCAGGATAAACGACAATAAACTTTTCCCTGTCAGCAACTGCATCCATTTTTGTATAATTCTGCTGAGAAGGCGCACTCATGTCAAATCCATGAATATTAAAAAGAAGCGGCGGATTATTAAGTCCATCAGGTGCATGAATGATATAAGTACGGTTCACTCCTGCAATCTTCATGGTTCTTGTCTGAGCAAAAAGAGATGCCAAAATGGAAAAAATCATTAACATAGATAAAATACTTTGCCTATGCATCTTGACCTCCTTATGTATATCTGATTCACCACCATATTTAATGGCTTTAAAAAAAGGGCCAGGTATAATGTTTATGTTTTGTCAGAACATTTCGTTGATGATATATCATTGTTTACTCTTTCAAAACCATTTAAAAAACGTACACAGTTCTGGAACTTAAGCAATCACTTCCGGGATTAGTTGCCGTCTTACCGTAGACATAATAATAACTGTATTAATTTAAAATATTATGGATCTTATTGCAGTAATTTGTGGTCCAACACATAAAAAAGTGTTCCAATTCCTGGAACAGGCTGTAAGTTTCGAGATACGGAGTTATGGTATTTTTAAATTTTCTTATTCTCTAAAGTAATTTCGACCGCATTCTTACTTTTTAATCTTAATATGCTGCATTAACAGATAAATTTAGCATGCTTTACCAAATAATTATCATAAATCTGGATAAAAAAACAGAATGAACAAAATTTGTAAGTAACATGAACAGATCTGTAAAAAAAATGAACACCCCTTACATTCTACACAACAGATAAGAAAACAGTAGAAAGAGTATTAGATATTTATTTTAAAATAGAACTGTTATTTTATTTAATAAATAGAGTTTAACGATCCCATATTTGTTTATAGAGATAACAGGAAACACGGATTTAATAATACTTTTCAGATCTTTTTCTAATATTTGTTTTGAGGAAATAAACTGAATAAAGTCATCTAATCTGGTATGTTTATATTAAATCAAAAGCAATTGTGAAGCGAATATCTTCAATTTAAATAGAGGAGGCAGTTTTGAAGTGGAGAACAGGAATCAATCTGATCTTTTTGGGCGTTTTAGCAATATCAGCTGAACCGATTAACCTTAGTGGAACCGTTGTTTCAAGTCATAATAAACAGCCAATAGAGGGTGTTGTTGTAACTCTTGAAGGCAAGGATATGGCAGATACTACTGATGCCCAGGGAAGATTTTCGATATTTAACAGCGAAGTTAATGTAAATCCTGTTCAGGTTTTACCCCGTATAGAAAAAATTTCGATGGTAAGAGACCAGATATGTTTCAGTCTGACAAAAGCCGCTGATGTAAAAGTTGAGTTATATGATGTATCCGGGAAATTACTCAAAAGAGCGCTGAATTCTTATGCATCCGCGGGTAAGTACCGTTTTAATCTTACTACAGGATTAAATCCCGCACATATGACAGCAGTCAGGGTTTCAATTGGAAATCACTACTCAACTACTTTTCGTTATCTGATGCTGCCTGACGGCAGAACAACAATAACCTCTTCCGTTACATCGAAAAAAGCAGATAATGGGAAACTTGCAAAAATACAGGCTGCTATCGATTCATTGGAAGCCCTGTCTCCCCGCCACTATATAAAATCGGTACCTGTTTCTGTGTATGAAGACGAAATAGAGATTGAGATGGATACTCTGGAGTATTTCAGTTTCTTTTTAACCAGTCTTCAATCTTTACAGGAACTTAGCGGCAGTCAGGATGGGTTTGGCGGTGACCTTCGTTTCGGTAAAACCGGTCCGGGAGCGGGTTTGCTTGGTGCAGACAGTATCTGTCAGACCATTGCAGAAATGAGTATGCCGGGTTCAAGAGTTAAAAAATGGCGTGCTTTTTTGAGTGTTGAACATGGTCCGGATGGAAACCAGGTGGATGCAATTGACCGAATCGGAAGCGGTCCCTGGTATGACCGTGAAGGAAGACTTCTGGCTCCGGATATTGCATCACTCTTACATGACCGGCCCCAGGGTGGAAATGCAACAATAAAAAATGATTTTCCCAATGAATGGGGTATCCCAAACAGCAGACCAGATCCATTATCAAATGATGATGTAGATAATCACCATATTATTACCGGTTCCGGGGCTGACGGCAGGTTATATACGGGAGTTAGCTCACCAATATGGGGTATTGGTTTAAGTGAGAACATTGAAAGCGACAACCCGACCTGCGATGACTGGACATCAACTACTGCAAAGAGTGCACCAAGGACTGGTTTTTCATGGCCCCAGAACATAGGGTTCGGGGGTGGAGGATCAAACTGGATTTCAGGATTTGATGAGCCAGGCTGTGAACCCGGTGTCGATCTTGATTTTAGTTCTAATGCCGGTGAACGTGGTTTACGTATTATCGGCAATGGCGGTGGCTACGGCGGTTTTTACTGTTTTGCGTGTAATCCATAATTTTTTTTCGAATTTGATAGTCCGCCCAAACTAACAGGCATTTTGCCTGTTAGTCATTTATAAGGCCGGGCTTGTTTGATATAAAGTTTTCGATTTGGCGAATCGAATTTGAACTCTACATCCATGGCAAAATCCGGAAAGGACTTTTCCTGCCAGCCATTGTAAACATTAAGATAAAACCAGGTCTTGATTGTCATAAGATACCTGGCCAGATCTAGTATCTCGCTTTCACTCAGAACCGTTTTGTTTCGTGACAAATTAGATCGCGAAAGGTACTCAATAACCGGATCTTCAAATGAATTGTCATATGATGTATGAAATATCAACTGATCACTGATAACACCTGCCGGCGGATTAACAACACTGACTTCACCCTTTTGTACATCTATTGTAAGCCCCCAGATTGAAGGATTATATATATTGCGGGTAATTGCAACTCCATTAACCTCTTCATCGGGAAACGATCGATGTACAAGAATGCCCATGGCAATGCAGTGATGATCTATTTTGAAGTAATTTCGTTCTTCAAAAGCCCGGAAATTCCACAGACTGGCCCATACGGATTTGATTGCATGCTCTATCGGCTTATCAGGATCGTTAATACAACCGGTAAAGGATTCATACAACCCGGCACCGTTGAACTCTTCGAGATCTTCAGCATTGGTTGACGATCGAAATCTTATTCTCCTGAAAGAACTCAACTCAGTAATCAGATTTATCACATCTGTTAAGAATACCGAATCAAGCGGTGATGAAATAATTGAGTCACGCAGTATTTTCAACTTTTCATTGCGAACTTTGGCATCAGTAATAAATAAAGAATCAGACAGCATGGAGATCACAACACTGTCAAGACCATGACGCAACATATGCTGACGATAATAAAAAAAAGGAATTGCAAAGGCACCTTCAGGGATCGGAATTGGTCCCGGGTTAGAAACATTTATTTTTTCCAGCTCACCAAGATTTGCCGCTTTGGATCCTGCCAAAATGTAATCCTTATTAGAAATTTCTGAAATTGGAAAAAGACCTTCAGTAGTGTCATTGCAGGGAAGCACTATCGGATCATTGTTTTCATTTGAATTCCAGTAAGCCTCTGCTTCTTCAAGGGAAGCTGTTCGGAGAGTAAACGTGTCTGCTTCAACCTGTAAAAAGACCAGTTTACCCTCCAGTGCCAATATTGCAGAATCATTCCATGCCCAACGAAGCGCCATGTTTGGCGTGCCCCGGTTACGGCTTAAAACATTTATATGCGAAAGCGGTGACTGGAATTCGGTAGTGATAATTCCGGCAACAACCGAAATATTATTTGGTATTCCGTTTGTTACAACAATGGCATGCCTGCTTAAATACGTAGTTTCAACCTGACTGACATCAACCCGCATAAGGTAACCATAAGTTTGCGCTCTGTTAATGGCCTGATAATTCTGACTGACATAAATCTGATCGGAAGTTATTTTTGGAATATTCAGAGATAATGTGCGCTGCTCTAATGCAGGTGAAGTGGGCAGGAATTTCAACTGATCACCATGATAAAAATTATCTTTTACCTTGTTAAACACCATGGCGATTGCCTCTGAGCTTATTTTGTCACCTGGCACAAATTCCACTGTGTATATATCCGGACCGCGGTAATAATTTATAGCTGCAAGGTAATAAAGCCGGGTGTTTCCATTTGAATACTGCTCTCTGTTAAAGTCGGTTTGTGATTTGGCATATCCCAGATGAAGCCGGCAGAATGTGTAGTGAAGTTCGTATTTTCTTGAATCGGTAAAGTAAAGTGAATCACTGTTTATGTCATATACAAGTTTGATAGAACCGACATCACCATATACAAGCGATAGCGGCTCTCCTTCCAGACGTTCAAAATCTCTGTCACACATTACTGACGGCAGATAGTTTATACTGTCTGTACCGTTCCAGGTGCACGAAAATTGCTGGCCGGGTGTAACCGGATTTCTATTACAATTAAGAATCAAAGCAAAGAAAATCCCTGTAAACAGAATATACGAAATACTGTTTTTCATGGAGTGGTTCCGCTCTCTGATAAAATATTCGACCACGCTTTGATTCGTTTACTTTTCTTATACAGCACGCCTATATACATTCCCTGTGATGAAAGTTCTGAAAGGGAAAGAACTGCCGGAATTTCTGAAAATTTCCATTGTTCGATTCTTCTGCCGCGTGTGTCAAATAAAAGCATCCGGTATGAGTCTGTTTTTTTGTTGTTATGGTAAGTATCTGACGTTATAACCACATTTCTTTTTGTAATACGGCAATTATAATCATTTTGTATAACTTTTATACAAAATGATTTGCATACAATACCACTTGAAGACTGAAGAAAGATACCAAAGGAAAACGGATATCCACTTGATGCGATTTTTGTTTTTGGCAGTATACGGACTTTTTGTAACGGGACATATTTTGGATGATGATAAACGAATTTAATTGCAGACTGCAGAGTATCAATTTTGATCGAATCATCTTCATACCATTGATGAAAACCCGTATAAGGAAAAGGGTCTTTATAAAGCCGGTACTGTTTGGGGTGTCTGAGAGAATCGGCAATCAGAGGTGAAGAAAAGGGAATGGTGACTGTCAAAACATGGTCAAAATATAAAAAACCGGCATCAAACGCAAAATGCAAAACCGACTTTGCATTTTGCGAAAGCGGATACATCGAATCACTGACAGTAACACTGAAACGGTCATATCCCAACAAATAGGTTGGCGGGACAACCCCGGGGAAGACAACTGCTATTAAACATGTGTCAAACATTTCAAAAGTTTCTTCACTGGCCCCGCCAAGAGACCACTCCCTTGTAATATTTAAAGCCTGTACCGGACCCGCTGTAAATAAACAGATGCATATTGCGTAATTAAGAGACAGTTTGAACAGTGCTGATACTATTGCTTGCATAAACACCGGATATTCAGATATTTTACCAGTACATGGAAGGTTTATTTTTTCAGGTTGTCCTGTCAGCACTTTACAGTTCCTTTAAAATTACTTTAAAACAGTTCGAACACATCTGAAAGCCTGCGGATGCCGCGCAGAAGAAAAGTTCGGAATCCGTCGTGAAGAGGTGACATCCTTTTCCCTCGAACGGAAAAAACCACCTCTTTGCACACGATATGGATCATGCGACATTTCATTATCAGGATACGTTAGCGGACCGGCCGGATCAAAAAACGGTGCAGATTCATAATAACTGCTGTCATACCAGTCCTGAGTTATTTCGAGCATTGATCCGTACAGGTCGTATAATCCGAAACGATTCGGCTTTTTTTCTGCTACACCGTGAATTGTATCATCGGCTGTACCCAGATACCACGCATACTCGCCAAGAATTGAGGAGTCATTACCGAAAAAATAGCGTGTTGTTGATCCTGCCCTGCAGACATACTCCCATTCTGCTTCAGATGGAAGACGCCACCCGTTTTTTGAGGGATCACAAACCACATCAAGATATTCACGGTAATTGTCGGTTGGTTCGGGCAGATTCGAATAACATGGAACCAGACCATCCCCAATACTTCTCCAGTTACAATACTGAATTGCCCAATGATAGAAGCAGTTGTCTACAGGGTGATTATCCTTGTAATAAAATTGACCAAGGTACTGTGGAACCCAGTCTGTTTTAAACTGAAGAAACTGATTAGCAGTGATCTCTGTTGTATCCATCCAGAAATCATGTGTAAAAGCGGTTTCATGAACCGGCTGTTCATTTCCATTACCATTAGCCGACCCCATTAAAAATACGTGACCGCCTGCAGGTATTTTCCGTGCACGGCCGCTTCTTTCTAAACGATCCCATGCTGTTATTCTGGCAATACAGTTGTCTCCATGCCCTCCCCTGACTGCAAACGGTATCGTATGTATTCCCGGTGCCAATGTCAAAAAAAAATCGCTCTGAAACGGTACCATCCATGTAGCACCGCCATCAGCGGAAATCTGGATTGAGACAATAAGAGAATCATCGTCCTCATCCTGAATGTTGAATTCAATAACCCCTGTACACGAATCAGAATATTCCTTAATATTTTCCTGATCTACTGAAACCGAAACTACAACAGGATCGGCAGCATATAAAACTGTTACCATGCTCCAGAAGACACCCAAGACAGCAGCCCTTCGCAGTGCAGTAACATTTATCGTTTCAAGCAATTGCCAGTTGTTAACCATTTGCTTCCAGCTTCCATTTCCTATAATTGTTCAAATATAAATGGTATACTCATACGGGTTTTGCCATTTTTGAATACTGCAAGATAAAAACCTGCTCCAAACTTTTTTCCTGTTTGAGAAAGCGGAGTCCAGCACCATTTACCTGGTTTAAGAAGAACAGGTTCGGCAATTTTACATCCATTTAATGAGTATATACCAGCAATAATATCTTTTTGCGGTTTTTCGCAATAAAATATAAACTTTCCATTTTTTCTAATCAGAAGAATGTGGAGAAATGTCTGATTGTAATTGTCATTGCCGGACTTGATTACTTTATTGGCTTTGCCCAGTGAAAAACGGTTGCTTAAACCAGAATCTGATCCGGCATTTAAACTCCCTGCCAGAAAGAGAGTGAAAATAAGCAGCTTCTTTTTATACATGAATATACCTTTCTAGGGATTATACATAACCGGCATTGTAACCGAATGGTCCGGTAAAGTTATTTTCAGAATCATCGACTGCAGTGAAATCCGTGTTGATTCAGTCATGACAATTCCAGTTTTACCACACTGTTGCATGTAACCACAAGCAATCATTTTTCCGTTTATCGAAAAAAGGCCCCAGGAATTGACAAAGTTACTTTTTTTACCATTCTGCATGTTCCACAGGTAAAGCGCATTACCCTGCCATGAAGTCCTCCATTCAGGGTGCGGTTTAATTTTTTTGTTTTCAGGGTTTTGTGTTGACACAGGCGAACGCAGGTTCCATACTTCCCAGCTGTATCCCCCAACCAGTTGCCGGGTACCATGCGAATCGTATATATAGGTAACCGGACCTATGCCGTCTTTCTGGAAAAAAAAGTTGAAATTTTCATGTTTCACGACTTTACTTGATGGATCATCCTGAGACATGTCGCAGCTACCCTTTATTGTAAGTATGGTATTTTCAATTTCGCCAGACACTTCAGTTGCGCTATCTTTTACACAAATCTCTTCCGGTACCTGTAACTGCGGATCATGAATAAAATACTGATCACGGTTATTATGAATAATATTTCCGTCATTTTCAAACACTATCGTATCGTAAGACACACGTGGTTCAGTGAAAACCGAATCAAACGGATCTGCCCAGTAACCCTGGTATTTTTTTCTGGTCAGTTCGGTTTTTTCGAGAACAGTAAAGCTGGTCAGTTCGTTTTCTGAAGAATCTTTTTTTATAATTTCCCAGTATTTTAGACCGTAAAAATTGGTACCGCCTCCTGAATGCCCGGTCCGATACTCATAATTAAATATCCACTGCCGGTTTAAGTCGGTCGGGAAAAAGTCTGCGGAAAAAAGAGCCGTAACTCCCCATAGTATTACAGAAATAACGTAAACTGCCTTTGGGTAATCTGGAAAACTGTATTGTGCTTTACCAGAATTTTTACTTAGTATAGACATGCTGTACTCCTGTTGTATAATTACAATGTGCTTCGTAAAAGAAACATTTTAACGTTTACCTTTTGCCAATTATCGGTTGCAGCAAGTAACCAGAAACATGCGTTCAGAGAAAAAACCTTTCATATTAACATTCCTCCTGTCTTGAAAACGCCCTCTATTTCCATACTATTGTTGAATCATTAAGAATAGAGATATCGTATTTCTTGAAATCGGGCCCGGTGGAACCTGGTAAACTGACCATATCATTTATAATTCCAGCTGTATAATCTCCGGGCGGAACATCCGGAATATGGATAGTTCCTGTACTTGAGCCGTTTGAATAAAAAGGTGTTCCTTCAAAAAATACCAGTGAATACTCAGTAATCTGAATTTTTGGTATCTCGCCCGAGACTGTTGCTGTTGGTGGCAATGAGTCGTAACGGATTGTATCAATCGGTGAAAAACCGAGCTCTATTCCAGGCAGAAAAATACCGACAGTTGAATCTGGAATAATAACTGTTATGTTATAGGTATCCGGCGATTGAATTGTAAAGTTAAACAAACCGTCAAGATCTGCAGTCAGTGTATCAGCTGAACCGTATTTTCGGGGCGGTATGTAGTCATGGTCGCAGATATAGATTTTTGCACCTGGGACTGTTGCACCCGAAAGTATAGTTTCTGTGGCACATATTGCAATACCGCTGGTAGTTTCTGAACTGTTGCCCTTGTCGCCGGCAATCGGATTTACGCTGCATTGTAAACATAAAAGAAATATCACAAAAAAGAGTAACATACCTTTTTTTGAGCTCGAATTGAACGCCCTCATTTTTTACCTCCATTTTCCGTGATGCGCGAAAGCGGGAAAAGCTGCATGTTGAGTTGATACACGCACTCGGTATCGGTATCGTTTTCGACCATTTCCACAATTGTTTTGCGGGTTTGAGCAAGAATATTCCTGATTTTTTTATAACAATCAGCAGATATTCCAATTGTCAGAGTTGAATTGTCACGAGCACTTTGTTCGAAACGGTCAAAGGATTCAGCAGCCAGACGCAGTGTTTCCTGCTGAAAATTGGTAATAGCAAGTGACTTTTCATATGAACCGGTTGTAATTGCATCAGCAGTCAGTCTCAGGATATTTTGTTCATCATTTTTAATCATACAGAGTCTTTTCAATAGTTGAATTGACTTTTTTGCCTGTCCAGGTGTAATTGCAGGTACAATCATTGATGCAATACGGTCATATTCGTCCTCTTTAAAACTGAATACTCCTATTAGTGATCGTACAGCGCTATGGTACCAATGAGTATAGAACTCATACTGGTCGCTTCCTACAACAAACTGAATTTTGTTATTTTTGCGCATCTTTAGCAAAGAATTGTAGAGATCATTTCGCCTGTTCAGTTTTTTTTCCTGATTGAATGCAACCAGTGTTTTGAAATACTGTTTCTGATCGGGGGTGTGCCCGCATACCTCAGATACTTTCTGCGCAGTTTCTTGGGAAAGAGACCGTTTACCCTGCAGCAACAATGTCAGCCAGGAGGAGGAATTTATACCAGCCTTTGCGGCAAACCAGCGATTTGAAGCAGACAAACCACGAGCCTTTCGATCGGCCAGAAAGTCTTTAAGATATCTGCGAAAATCTGAATATATATAAATTGATTTCATAAGCTCCTTTATTTATAGCCACTTTATTTTGTGAGCGTTATATCTTTATTATAATCTATTTTTAGCATTTTTACAACTTTTTTTTAACTATCAGTAAGCAGTTAGAGGGAAACAATCTGGGGGACGGACTATTTTTATATGTTTATGGCTTAACAAAGTTTGGGTTCATTAATTCAGATTCCAGAAGTTTTACGTCAGGTTCAGGCAAGAATCCTTCATATTTGGGTTAAAGCATTTTTTTAAAAGGTGTTCTAAAAGATAAAAAAGTAGTCCGTAAACCTTAAGGGCTATTTTACTGACCTTTTAAATTTCTTTACAAAGCTTTAATATTTAGAAAAAAAGCTTATGGGCTTGGCCTCAAAAGCTTTTGGGGACAAGCCTGAAAGCTTGGCACTTTAACGAAAAATGCTTTGGGGATTAAACCCGGAAGCTTATGCAATTTAAGGAAAAAGCTTTTGGTTTGAGCTGAAAAGCTTTTTGAAATATACCCTTAAACTTGATAATTTAACGCAAAAGCTTTGGGGGTAAGTCCGGAAACCTGGCACTTTAACGGAAAAAGCTTTGGGGGTTAAATCCGGAAGCTTAGGCAATCTAACGAAAAAGCTTTTGGTTGTGAACTGCCAGGCTTTCGGGATTATACCAGAAACCTTGGCAGTTCAATGAAAAAGTTTTTCCTTCTCTTCGTCTGTCATCTCAGATACCATCCTGTATAATCATGACTTTTTCAACCATAATATCAGAACTCGTACCAATTCGTAAAAGACAAACACCCCTGCAATGAAGTCGGATTAAGGCATTACAGCTTCCAGAGGAAAAATTACCTGATATCAACCGGTGCCCTCTTATATCGGTAATCGCATAGGGTACAGTTTTTCTTAAAGGATTGAAAAATTTCAGATACAAAGATGTTCCCTGATTTAAAACACGAAATCGCTTTGCCCTTGTATTACTAATATGAAATTGCTTTATACCGGTAATTCCACTCACATCGATTTCACGAATAGACACCATTTTATAATCTGCGGTATCATTATCAGTACGCATCAGAGCCGTTCCCCCACCCTCGGTAATTACCATATTATCAGGATAGTTACATCCGGAAACATCTCCTGAAGGCCATGCACCCGAATCAATTACTTCACCAACTTTTTCCCAACAAACGCCATCCTGCGGATCACCATTGGAAACACTGTCTATGTACAACTCAAGTTTGACCTGTGTATTATTCATAATATTGTAAACAAGAAATTTCATTCCTATCCACCGATTCAAGGGCAAAGGTGCTTCGTTCCAGAGAGGATCTTGTTTGTGAAACCCCGACCCTGACCAGTAGTCACTTCCCGGATGTTTCAGCTCCTTTTCGAAATCCCATTTTCCATCATTGCGAAACCGCGCATAATAGGTTGTTGCGTCACAGTTGTCACCACCGGGAGATCCGTGTCCAAGCGGACCACTGCGCAAACCAACCACCATACCGCCCCAGCTGGCTCCATCAGTTCCATGCCGTCGGTAGTAAGCAGTAAATTCAATATCACGATATTTTTGCGCGGGCACTTTATTATCGATAAGAGAATTGATATGAAATCGCGGACCGGTTCCAGACATCTGCATAATACCATTACCGTCAATTCTAAACCCGTCCGTACCGCCGCTGTGATCTTCTGTCCATCCAGTTGGATCGTAAGGGTCTGAGGCGTAACTGAATGTACGCGAGATCCCATTATTCCAGTGTGCAGAGTTCCACTCCCTGGTTGCAGCCTTTGCTGGATAAAATTTGACTATACCGAATGTATCCAGTTGAGTTTCAGCATAACAGAAGCAGCTTAAAATAAGTATATATACGATTGCTTTCATTTTATTTGGAATTTTCAATAACCCGGCATTTCGTTTAGCCTTTTATCGCACGCTTGTTGTAATTTTTGACCATTTTTCCAAATGATTTATCTTTCTTCCGTTTTTCATGATACGACATACCGTAAAATTCAGACTCTTTTTTCAATTTGAGATAATTTTTGAACCTGCCCTCTTCAATTTCTCCCTTTTCAATCGCTTCAATTATCGCGCAGCCCTCTTCATGAGTATGCGTGCAATTTCTGAAACGGCATTTCAAAGCATAAGCAGAAAATTCATCAAATGTCTGGTCCAGACCACTTTTTATTTCAAAATTTCCAAGTTCCCTCATACCCGGGGTGTCAATGAAAATACTGCCTGAATCAAGACATGTAAGCTGACGCCTGACAGTTGTATGCCTGCCCTTCCCGTCCTTTTCCCTCACTTCGCCGATCCTGAATGAATCTTTACCGAGCAGACGATTTAAAAGCGAGGTTTTTCCCACTCCAGACTGCCCCAGCAAGCAATAAGTTCTACCCGCTACGAGATTATCCGACAGTGTTTTCACTCCATTTTCGACCACATTGCTGACAAACAGATACCGGTTACCGAGCTTCGACAAAACACCTTTTAAATCATCCTGTTCCGCAATAGACAAGAGGTCGATTTTGCTGAAAACGACAATCGGTTCAATTCCACTTTCATTGAGCATGACAAAATACCTGTCAAGCAGATTCAAATTGGGATGCTCTGCAGACTGCACGATCAAACCGAAATCGATATTAGCGGCAATGAGCTGAAAACCCACCCGTTTTCCAGCCTCTTTACGTTTTAATAAGCTTTTACGGGGCAGAACCGAATGAACTATTGCAAGCGTATAATTATCCAGAGCCTGTATCGCAACCCAATCGCCTACTGTGGGAAAATCTGAGGTCTGCTCGGCATCAAACATGAATTTGCCGGAAAGTTCCGCCGACATTTCATGACTTCCGTCCGAAACCATATAGCTGTTTCTGTTTACCTCAATTACTCTGGCCAGTGAAAACTCGTTTTTGATGTATTCGGTATCAACACTTTGAATCCATTCATTATATCCCAGTTTTCCAATATTTTCATTTTTTATCGGATAACTCATTATCTATATGCTCCCTTTATTTCATTTACTTAAATCCAATTTTCTGTTTCACGTATTTCATATCTCATTCTCTTAACAATATCTTCTTAGACAACCGCATCAAGTATGCCTTTTCGGTTTTTAACACCTTTTGTTTTGGACTGTCTGTTTCACCCTGAAACTACAATTAATTGTATATCATTAGTCAAAAATATCGCACAAAAGAATCAATATTACTGAAAGGACCTCGACTTGCAGTTGAGGGTATCGTTTATTCAGCTAAAATCAAAAAAAATATATTGCAGACTTTAAAATTATTTAAATTACCCGTGGCATTGTCATTTCATATGTTCTTCGCCTGAAAGAAGAAAGTTTCATTCATGCCCGAAATAAACATTAAAACCACAAATAATATACAATCCGGACACAAGCGGTCATTATTAAGTTTGTACATTTTCTAACCAGTTGTAGTGTTACTCTGCGCATTCTTGCTTTTGCTTTTACAATCTTTCACCTCGTAGTATTTTTCAGATGAATTGAACAATCTATTTTTTACCTGAATCGGACGATTAATTTACAACTCGTTCCCGCATTGCGGGAGTGAAATCGAAGCATGAGCTGCACTGTGGTACCGCAGAAATGGTTTTATGGCTGTGAAGGTCATATCTACCTTTCACCGTTGTCGTTGTCGTAATCGTGCACGAATGAATATTAAACCGATCTGGATCTGATTCTTTTGCCAATATCCACGAAGCAGATCGTGTAAAGGAATCGTTACTATTTAGGTTTTATTTAAACACAAAACCACCTGATCTTTTTTAGATACGAGCATAAACTAATAAGATAAGGGAAACAGATGAAAGAGTTGCAAGGTATGCGATTTTGTATTTATTACAGGGTAACAACAAACGATAGTATTACAATTGACGAATATGCACGAGATATTGCACTTGAGCAAACTGTAGAAACACCTTTAGACTGCATTCCTGATGAGCATATAAACCGCGGTATAACAGGACAAGTGGAATCTATCAGACCGGTTAACAAAAACAATTTTCAGTATGATATCTGTATAAGTTATCACTCTGATGTTACAGCACGCAGTATTCCTCAATTCCTGAATGTTCTTTTTGGTAATATTTCACTGAAGAACAATATACGGATAATTGATTTTTCTATTCCTTATCAGGAAAATCCTTTTTTCCCGGGCCCATCATACGGTATTACAGGAATAAGGAAGATAAGCGGGGTCTACGGGCGGCCGCTGACATGCACTGCCTTAAAACCGCTTGGATTACCACCGATTAAACTTGCAGAGATAGCCGCAAAGTTTTGTAATGGAGGAGCTGATTTTATAAAGGACGATCATGGTTTATCGGATCAGTCGTTTCACCCTTTTAAAGAAAGGGTGGCGCGGTGTCAGGAAGCCGTTTCCGAACAGAATATAAAAAACGGAAGCCGTACACTATATTGTCCTATGGTATCGGGGCGGTTTGATGAAATTACAAGTCAAGTGGAATATGCTCTTTCGTGTGGAGTTAAAAGTATACTTATTGCGCCAATGCTTGTTGGAATGGATACGGTTCGATATATTGCTCAAACCTATCGTCCTGTTATACTGGCTCATCCGTCATTTACCGGAACCCATTTTCATGACCACAATCACGGTATGACTCCGGCTGTACTGCTTGGTAAACTATTTCGCCTTATTGGTGCAGATGTATCGATATTCCCCAACGCTGGAGGACGGTTTGGTTTCAGCACAGAAGAGTGCAATGAACTGGCTCATGCTCTTCGTGAACCTGTAAAAGGATTTTTACCTGCTTTCCCAAGTCCTGCCGGAGGTATGAAAATAGAAAAAATAGATTCAATTGTTCAGCAGTTTGGTAAAAACAGCATGTTACTTATAGGGGGTTCCATTTTGCAGCACCCCGAAGGAATTGAAGCCGGCACTAATGCATTTGTTAATGCTGTCAAAAAGGTGTCTGAAACGGTAGATAACAAATTGAATGAATACCTGCCATTTCCAACTGCATGTGAAATTCCAGTAAAAGAATCATATAGTCATAATGCTGATATGGATATTCTGCGCTGCAAGTCGTTTCGCTGGGACAACCGCACCGTAGAATCTTATAAAAGTGAAGGTCCGGTAAATTTCAAAGGAATTTCCCGTCAGAATCTGACCGGCAATTTTGGAGAAAAAACCTCATTTGACTTGCGTTATTTCGAGATCGAACCTCAGGGGTATTCGAGTCTGGAGCGCCATGAACATGAACACGTGATCATAGGCGCGCGAGGGAAAGGGATCGTGAAAAAGGGAGGAACCGAGCATTTGATAAGACCTCATGATATCGCGTATGTCAGGCCGCATGAAGTTCACCAGATCATTAATCGTTGGGACAAACCATTTGGATTTTACTGTATTGTTGACCACGAAAGAGACAAACCTGTTGCTCTGGAGCAAGACTGATACTCCTGTTGAAGGTATAATTGTTTTACTTAAATGTAATTACATTTTTGGGACGGACTATTTTTATATGTTTTTTTTAAAAAGTAAAAAGATAGTCCGTCACGAATTTCCCGTCCAAATCCTCTGATATAATCGTTCCGTAAAAAAACGCCAAAACTTATATGATAACATAAATCAAATATTATAACATGATAATATTCATCAAAATACAGAACCGAATCGGTTATAAATGTTCCGTATGATTGGAACATTATATTATTGAATTAACACATTTTATCCACATCCAATAACTTTTAGTCTTATATTGTTCATCATAAGGTCATTATGAGAAAACATAAATCAAAACTATCAATTTTTACATATACAGATTATCGGAAATATCTTTCCGATTTCTATCTGGAACAGAAAAAGGTAAATAACGCATTTTCTTACCGTTTTTTTTCCCGAAAAGCGGGAATAAATTCCGTTGGACTGTATAGAGATGTTGTTGAGGGACGTCAAAAACTCGGTAGAGCGCTTATAATGAAATTTTCTACAGCAATTGGTCATAGCAGAAAAGAAGCTGAATATTTTGAAAACATGGTGTTTTTCAATGAAGCCAAAACTAACGAAGAACGTAAGCTGTTTTTTGAACGTATGATCTCATCTCAGGGTTTAAAAGGAAAAATTATCGAGACTACAAGATATGAGTATTATCAAAAATGGTATTACAGTGCTGTACGTGCACTGGTTTCAATCGGCAGATTCAAATATGACGAAAAAAGTTTCAGGAAAATTGCAGGAATTCTAAACCCAAGAATAAGGCCCGATAAGGCGAAAAAATCTCTTGATATCCTCAAAAGGCTCGAATTCATTACTGAAGATTCAAATGGTTTTTTTATATTGACCGATACAGTGATTACTACCGGTGTGCTCAAGCCAGAGAAAAATGTTAACATACTCAATATCGTTAATTACCAGAAAGAGGTTATGGATCTGGCAAACGGAGCTGTAGATATATTCAAGCCTGAAAATATCAACCTTTCTACACTCACGCTTGCTGTTTCTGATAAGACGAAAACCATTATTAAAGAGGAACTTGCTGCTGTACGATCAAAAATCGCATTACTTGCAGAAAATGATAACAAACCAAATCGCGTTTTTCAACTTAATATGCAGTTTTTTCCCCTCTCTGATGTTTGTAAAGGAGATGGTGGTGCCTGAAGTAAAAAACTTTGTAAAAATCATTTTCTCTTTTACTGTGGCTTGTTTTCTTGAATGCAGTACTTCTGATAGTATTGCTAATGGAAGCAGTTCGGAAACAGTAATAGGCCGGATTGCAAACCTCGACGGGACTCCGGCATGCTCGACAATTGTGACAATATTTCCTGATACCTATAATCCGGTAACTGATAGAGAATTAGATGTTGTACATTCCGATACAACCGACAGAAATGGGCATTATCTTCTGAATATAACAGGAAACTATTCAGGTTATACAATTGTGGCAAGAAAAATAACAGGAAAGACCCGTGCGCTTATTACAGAAATAAGAACAAGCGGTGTAAATGATACTGTTATTGTTGAAGATGGGATTCTCAGGAATACGGGCAGTATAGCAGTTGATATTCCAAAAAGTTTATATAAACATGATGGTTATGTGTATATACCTGGTACTGCAATGTTAGCTTTTGTAAAAGACAGCAGCTCTGGAACCGTATTGGACTCTGTACCGGCTGGCATAATTCCGCGGATCGTTTATGCATCAGAAAGCGCGATGATGCCTATGGTGAGCAGGTATGATGTAGATGTGATATCTTCTGATACGTCTTTTGTTATACATCCGCAATGGCAGTATGCGAAGAGTCTATACCTCAATACTACTTCTGCCGGGGCATCTGTTGAGAGTGATATCTATAATTTTCCTGTTCTTGTAAGATTAAATAATAAAAATTTTGATTTCAGCCTGGCTGAAGCTGATGGGGCTGATATCCGGTTTTCGAAATCAGATAATACTTTTCTTCCGTTTGAAATTGAGCGGTGGGATACTGAAAATGAACAGGCTGAAATATGGATTGCTATGGATACGGTATCGGGTAACAGTGACTATCAGAATATAACTTTGCTTTGGGGAAATTCCGGTATTGCAGACGAATCGGTTAACAGTGTGGTATTTGATACTGCAACAGGTTTTCAGGGAGTATGGCACCTGGCAGAAAAAGGAAATTCTACAGTTTGCGATGCTACACAAAATTGTTATAATGGTACTCCTTACAGCATGGCTGATTCATCATCTGTTCCTGGAATCATAGGAAAGGCAATGGATTTTGACGGTAAGAGCGATTTTATTACAATGCATAATACAGCGCACAGTAAGCTTGATTTTCAGGAAAATGGTTACTATGCGGTATCTCTTTGGGCGTATGCAGATTCTGTTGATTCTTCGTGGCATGGTATTGCAAGTAAAGGTCATCACCAGTACTATCTTCAGTATAAATGTTTTGATGACACAGCTGCATCATGGGAATTTGTTGAATTTCAGGATCAGACCGGGTGGAAATACAGTGAACACAGAACGCCGCAAACACCAAAAGAAAAGGAATGGGTTTTTCTCACAGGTGTTCGTGATGGTGACCGCCAGTATTTGTATGTCAATGGAGAACTGGTGAAGGATGATGCGCTTGTTAATCCAAAGGAAATGAAACGTAATACCGATTGTGATTTTTCTATCGGGTGTCATCTCAAACATGATCTGTTACCGGATCTGGAGGGTTTGAACTATTTCGATGGTAGAATCGATGAAGTAAGGGTTATGAATTTTGTACCTGATAATGACTGGGTAAAACTGTGCTATATGAATCAGAAAGAAAATGATGCATTGATTGAATGGAAGTAAAACCAATGATTTATGACGTGTCAAATCATATCGGGAGATCAGACAGATGAAAAAGCGTGTTTCGGACGTTTCACTGTTCCTGTTATTAGTTGTATTTACAGTTTTAGAAATCCATGCACAGTATGACTACGGAATCCATGATCCTGCAGGAATAGTCAGTGAAAATGGCCGTTATTACACCTTTTACACAAGTAATGGAGTAGAACATGCCTACTCAACCGATCTTTGCACATGGAAACGGGGTGGCAGGATTTTTTCTTCCGGTTTTCCTTCATGGATTAATACTTATGTACCTGGTTTTGAAGGTCATTTCTGGGCGCCGCAAGTTTTTTATATGAATAACAAGTGGCATGTTTATTATTCCTGTTCAACATTCGGTTCGTGTCAATCAGCAATAGGACTCGCTACGTCAACTTCACTAGAAAACCCCGTCTGGAAGGATGAGGGTATGGTAGTTTTTACAAACAATTCGTCGGATCATAATGCAATTGATGCCGATGTCATGAGGCATGACGGAAAGGTCTGGTTAATATACGGATCATTCTGGTCGGGTATAGTGATGACAAGACTAGATACAACAACGGGAAAGCCAATCGACAGAAATGATTTACATTATGTCGCAGACGGTAATCCGGAAGCTGCTTTCTCAATATACCATGGTGAACACTATTATCTGTTTTTTAATCGGGGTAAATGTTGTGACGGGGTAAACAGCACTTATTATATCAATGTTGGCAGGTCAAAAAATCCTGCTGGTCCATTTCTTGATAAAAACAACAGAAGTACAAGTAATGGTGGTGGAACAGTTATTCTCGAAACACAGGGACGATTTATTGGTCCGGGGCATTTTGGTTACTTCGCTGAAAACGGAAAAGAATATATGTCTTACCACTATTATGACAAAAACCAGAATGGGATGTCAAAGCTCAAAATCAGCACACTTTCCTGGCATGATGGTTGGCCTGTGGTGAATACAGACTTTGACCCGTGTAATCCGGGACCAGTCGATGATTGTGCAGGAGTGGAGAACGGCACTGCTTATATAGACGAATGCGGAGATTGTGTTGGAGGCACAACAGGAAAAAAAACCTGCAAACAGGATTGTAATGGTGACTGGGGGGGAGTCGCTTTTGAAGATTCATGTGGTGTTTGTGCTGGTGGGAAAACAGCAGTTTTGCCATGTGCGGGATCAATTCAGGGCGAAGAAGCTTTGGAGTTCGACGGAATAATCGAAAATACTAATGCGGGATATATTGGGGAAGGATATCTTAATCTTGATAATAAAATTGACGCTTGTGCAACATGGGAGCTTTGCGCTGATATACCATCTCATTACACACTTTATTTCCGATTCGCCAATGGCGGATCGGAAAATAGAAACATGTTTTTGGTTGTAAATGAACAAGAACCGGGTTCTGTAATTGAAATTCCCCAAACTGGTTCATGGACAAATTGGAAGACTGTATCAGCAGAACTGGAATTGAGAAAAGGAAAAAACCGGATAACACTCATTCCTTCAAGCAGTGAAGGTGCTCCGAATATCGATATCATAACTTTCTCTGATGAAAAACTGCACAGGTGTGAATCTGGCATAATTACTAAAAGTAAGGGTAAGGCGAAATTCACAGATATGAGGTGTGTAGAAGGTGTCGTATCATTTCATCTGGAGAAAGAGAAACCGGTAACTTTTCGTATTTATACTGCCTCCGGTCGACTTGTAAAGAAATTATCTGTTAAAAATGTCAAAAAAGGCATGAACCATCTCGATTTGAACGGTGTTGTTTCATGTACTGGAATCTATCTGCTTTTTATCTATGAAAACGGAACTGATATCGGCCTCAGGAAAATGTTGAATATAAGATAAACTGATGAATAAGATCAGATAACAGCAAACAGTATTATATCGTGATAAAGGTCGTTAGTGTGATTTTTAAAAACTGAGCCGGTTTTATACTGCTTTTGTAACTGTATTTTAAGTAATAAGGCGTTATTTATGATGGGAAAACATTTATTTGGAAAAGTGGTTGTTCCTTTCATATTGTCTTTATGTTTTATGAATTTGTCTGCCCAGGAAAAGATGTACAGTGGTAATCCGCTGTTCAAGGATATTTTTACAGCGGATCCATGTGCTCTTGTTCATAGCGATACATTTTACCTTTTTACCGGCCATGATGAGCAGACATCTTTTGGTAACACCTTTCTTATGCGCGACTGGCATGTCTATTCAACTGCGGATATGGTGAACTGGACAGATCATGGTGCGAAACTGAAAGCAACAGACTTTTCCTGGGCAAGCGGCAACGCTTTTGCCGGTCATGTTACAGAACATAACGGGAAATTCTGGTGGTATGTGTCTGTAACACACAAACATATACGCGTCGGTGAAGGGTTTGCCATAGGAGTGGCTGTTGCCGATCATCCACTTGGGCCTTATGAGCCAACAGGTGAACCTCTGATAACAGACAATACACTTAATTCTATTACTCTGAACATTGATCCGGCAGTATATATAGATAATGGGATACCATGGTTATTTTGGGGATCATGGGGTGATGCCCGAATGGTGAAACTGAAAAATAACATGACTGAACTTGATGGATCTGTTAAAACAGTTAATACACGGGACTTTTTTGAAGCACCATGGATACACAAGAAAGGAGATGTCTACTATTTGTCATATGCCTCCGGATACCCATCAACAACAAAGTATTCGACAAGTAACAGTATCGAAGGGCCCTGGACATATCAGGGAATAATTAATGATTTACTCCCAAATTCAGAAACCAATCATCAGGCCATAATAGAATTCAAGGGGAACTGGTATTTTGTATACCACAATGGTGGCCTTGATGGTGGAGGTACATATCGTAGATCTGTATGTATTGATAAGCTGGAATACAATATTGACGGTACTATCAAAAAGGTAATAAGAACTTCTAAAGGCGTTCCGGCAATCATAACTACTAATGTAAAGCTGCAGATTGGTACGGAAAACAATATTGAAATAACAAGGCAGCCACTTTCAGAACGAATGGTCAAATTAGATTATTATGTCAAAAACCCAGGCCCCACAACCCCAATTTACAATCTGCTGGGAATCAGAAACAAAACGGTAAAATCAACAGGTTTGTATATATTTACACCAAAAACCGAAGCTGATGGTTTATCAAAAGGAGCATTTATCAAAAGGTAGTGATAATCCTGAACTTGAATCGTAAAGAATTGAAATGATTGCACCACTAACATTAAAGGTGAATCAAAAGTGAGAAAATTATCTTCGTTTTTACAATATTCATGTCAGTTGTTGCTGACAATTTGACAGTCAGTCATAATGGCGGTGACTTTTACAAGGGTGCAAATCAGTAAGTTCATACCGTTTATCAAAAATGATTTTGTAAAGTACATGAGTATTCTTATATCCTGAGCAAAGTGTATTAAACAGGGGGGGGGTAAAGTATGAAACAATTATTACTGGTAACAACAGCAATAAGCTGTTTTAATGTGTTTGTATGGAGTCAGACATGTGGTGAAGGAGATTATGATGCTGAAGCAATACTCAATGGCAGCACCTGGACCGTGACAAATGATGGAAACACAGTCTATGCCGGTTCAGATATGCTCAGGGCAATGCAGGAGGCTGTAGGCAGCCTGAGCAGGAACCGGACCCGGATAGAGCGGGTACTTGTGAAGGGAGACGGTACGATACAGGCCAATCGTTCACTGGATCTTCCAAGTTACACAGCCATTGATGTATGTGGTACCATAAATGTTACAGGGTCTGCAAGCGGGGACAATGCTGTAATTCGTGGTCGTGATGTTCATGATATTGAAATAGAAAATCTTTCTGTTACAGGGGCTCCTTATTTCGGAATATTCTTTCGCAAAGGGTACAATATTACCCTGAAGCAAATAAATCTTCAACTTTCGGGCGGACTTGGAATCAGAATAGATAACGATCCTTCCGGAAGCGGTAACTGGGGATCAACAAACAGAGTTAAAAATGTCAGAATGGATAATGTTTATGTCAGTGGAGCCAATAATCATGGTGTTGAAACATATGATGTTGACGGATTAAAAATTGGGAAAGTAACAGCACGAAATGTTGCTAATTGCGGTCTGATTCTTAATTCGACAATAAACGCTGAAAATCGATACAATCGATGGTGAGGATTGCGCAACTGGTACCGGATATGCTACATTTCGTATGGCTAACCGTAATGGTAAAGTAGGGAATGACTGGCCGGAAAACATATTCGTTCACTATATACGTGCTCGTCGTGGAGGGCGTGGCATATTCTCTGTTTCAGAAAGTGGGGGAGCGGTTTTCGAAAAAATTGATATTGCGGGAACCAAGAGCAACTCGATTCTTCTGGAGAACGCCTATAATATAACACTTGCAACTGTTTCGGGAGTGGTAGAAGGAAGTGATATCCGCATTGCTGCACGCGCTGATGATATATTAATGCTACTGAAATTTATTTCGAAAGAATGTTTTATACAATCAAAGTGAGGAATAATGAGGCGAATTTTAATAAATTTATGTATACTTTTGATGAGCTTTAAATTTCAAAGCAGTTCAGAAACGAAACCGGACCGGAACTGGTCGAAAAATATTGATTCAATCTGTTTCTATGCCTCAACAAGAGGTGATACAATCGTAACTGTAACAGACCGTGTTACGGTGTTATCATTATCCGGTGAAATCATCTCTAAGACATTACCACTTGATTATTTGAAAGATTTGAAAGATGGTCAGCATTCTTTTTGTTATCTTTCAGACAAAACTTTGCTTTTTATTAAGAATCAATATGAAATTACAAAGCTGAGCTTATCGGGTGAAAAGCTCTGGTCAAAGTCTCTAAGAGATACCATTCCCGACGCTGTGTGTAATGATTTTGTAGAGGATAATGCAGGAAACCTTTACTTATGTGGTAATGTCAGTTACCAGTCTGCTTTTCTTATCTCAATATCACACGATGGAGAAATACTTTTTTGCAGTGACGAGTCAAGTTATGGGAATTTCCATTCCATAGCCTTGTCTGATCAGATAATTTATCTTGTATCATCTGCGCCATCATCCTATTTCCCTTCAGCTATTCTGAGTTTCAGTATGGGTGGAGAGTTTGTTGGCAAGTTTGCTGATGACAGTACCGGAACTATACTTGCCTTGAAAGATGGACATATCTATTCTTTGGGATCAAAAGATGGTGCTGCTCTTTTTAAAACAAAATTTTTTGCAACTCGTGATATTTTGCTTAAAAAATTTGACCCTAATGGTGTGTTGTTGGATTCAAAAGTGTTTGATTTCGGCAAATACGAGAATCCTATGGGGCTTGTAGAACAAAATGATGGCTTGGTGATGATTACATCTTCTGATGAAACTGTCAATATGGGGACAAATATTCTTAACTATTTTATTACAAAAATAGACGAAAATATGCAGAAAAAATGGCAGATCCATTTTGGAACTGATTCCAGTGGATTAGGTGGTATCAGCCAGCATAAGCGGACTTTTTTTGCAAATTATACCGGTATAATTCTGGCAAGTCACAACGATACTTTAGATATGTACACAGTAACAATATCACCAATATTTAAGCCTCAAATCCCTTCACCCGTTTCGCAGGCAGAAAATATTTGGATTTACGACTTGAAAGGGCGGATGTTACCTTTTAATGGTAAACGTTTCGACCCTGTTGCTAATGCTTCAGCGGTATATTTGCAAAAGAAAAAAACCGCCATTGAAGCAGAAAAAGCTATTATTCTAATGCATATAGGTAAATAGAGTTGAAGTTTTTGCAAATGAAGCAGGAGCAACTTACATAGTTATTTGCCTTCCTGATAACAAACATGTGAAAAGCTGAGATGTAAAACAGATCGATAATATTCTGTATAACGGGTAAACTTCAGATTTGTTTTGACAAAGCCTAGGTCATATTATATTTATGAAATGTTATGTATCTTTATTAACAAAATAATTGGTTTCTACAATCAGGTTGCAATTATCCCAATAAATTTAAGGGAGGTACATATGTCATTGATGAAAAGCACTTTCCTGGTATTTATTTCATTAATAATTTTTGTTTCAAAAATTTACGGAGTCTCAGGTACCACTGGTACTCCACTTGGCGGTATGGGTACAGGTTATGTTGTATTTGATGCTCAAACAGGCGATTTTGCTGCAAGTAACAAGATACCTCCATTTGCATCAGGAGGTACTAATGATTTCGAAAACCGAAAATGTAATTCTTCCGGATTCCATTTTTTCGTAAACGGAACGACAGTAATCAAAGCAAAAACAGAGGCTGAAAATTCAATTTTTCCTTTGTATACAGCTGATTTTGTAAATATATCAGATGTTTCTTTTAACCTGCTTGCATTTGGGCCCTTAGTTTCGGGAAATTCTGAAATTAATCTTAAACTGGCACAATCGCCACTGGCGTTTTTTGAAATAGCAGTTCAGAATAACAGTAATGATAATGCAGAAGTTGCAGTGGCTATGGAATTCGCAAATACAACTGACCTGGGCGACAATCTCCTTGGTGGCGCAGACACGGGAACTGCTGTTTCGGAACAAAATGCTATAAGCTTTGATATGGCAGAAGGTGAAAATGCCTTTATGCTTGTTTCGTGTAGCCAGAATGATGCAGCATACTCGGCTGGATCTTTGGGGTCATTTGATTCAGAAGGAATGCTCCAAAATGGCAGAGGAAATCTTACGGCTGCAAAATGTACTATACTACCGGGGGCTATGGTTAGGTTTAGGTTTGTTTTGTCCTGGTTTCGTTATTTCAGTGGTATTGGGAATGAAAACTACTACTATCATAATTTTTATAATGATTCAAAAGAAGCTGCAGAATTCGGCATGGACCATTTCGATCAGGTAAGAAAAAGTTTGAAAAAAATGGTCACTCGGGTTATGGGGTCCAATTTTCCGCAATGGTATAAAGATCGTCTGTTGAACAATCTGTATCCTCTTGTCCATAACATGCAATGTGCAAAGGACGGACGGGTGGCATTCTGGGAGGGACGACTCCCAATAATTGGAGCTCTCCCGGTGCAGGGAAATGCACAAACGTTTTACTCCAATAACTGGCCTGAAGTTCAGTGGCGGCAGATGATGTTCTGGGCACGAACCCAGCATACCGGAGAAAATGAAGATGCGGAATTAAAGGGACAGATTCATCATGATTTTAATACGTCACCGGATCACTGGACTGACGAGGCTCATTATCTTTGTGATTGGGATGATTATCTGCGTGATGATTACTGGTATGAACCAAATACTACACATCGGTCAGATTTAAACAGCATGTTTATCCTTAATGTGTATGAGTTGATGCTGGCAACTGGAGACAGAGATTCTATTATTAAAATTTGGCCTTATGTGAAAAATACCGGCAACCGGCTGATCTATCAGTGTTTTGATCAACATCTGCCTCAACATAAGGTAGGATATGATGATCCGCCAAGAGATATTAATAATTACAGTCAGGGTATGGCTTTAGCTGCTTTCAAAGCGGTGAGAGAAATGGCATTATACATGAAAGACTCTTCAACGGTAGATCTGTTTGGTGAATATTATACAAAAGGAAGAGATGAAATTAAAAATAATATCGAACCCACTTTCAGTATTCAGAATACAAATGAAGTAAACTATATCGCAGGTTATAATTGGGCCAGGTATCTTTGTTTTCCGGCTATTATGGATTTGGACATAATTACAACCGGATATAATAAATTAAAGGAGTCTTTGTTTACTGATTCATATAAATTGTTAAGATCACGCTTTACCATTTTAGATGACTTTTGCGGTACAGGAATTGCAATTGGTAAAGTCGATACTGCTTTTTTAGTTTCAAAAATGGATTATGATTTAATTTATGATAGAGTTCCGGAAGCTGTTTTCTGGCAAAGTACTTACCCGGATTCAGGTGTTTATAATAGTTATACCTCTGCTCCATGTGTCTGGAGATCTTATTTTCAGATTACCGGCTATCTTCTTGATAAGTTGCTTAACCGCCTTTGGATACGGCCAACATTACCTTCTGAAATGAATGGTAAAATCGAGGATGCTCCTCTTTTAAATTCTGATGGATGGGGAACATTGAATTATGAAGAATATAGTAATGAGGCTGTTTGCCAGAAAATGACAATCTCGTTTGATACGCCTGTTTCTATACAGGAGTTTATTTTTAAAGACAATACGGATGGTGCTAGGGTATGTGCATACATTAATGGAACGGAACATATAGTACAACCAGAGGGAACAGGATATGATAAGAACCTTTATGTAAAAATGAACAACCCAATCGCCATTGGGCCCGAGGGAATATTGATTGAAATCTTGAAAGAAAGCAATGTACGAAATGACAGACTTATTCATAAGTCAAAACCAACAGAACTAATTTTTAAAAACAAAACTGCTGGTGCAGGCGGAGCTATTCGCTTTTCTGTTGACAAAGATTGTTATATAAACATTGATATTATTGCTTTAAATGGAAACAGGATAGCAACTATCTACAGAAATCGTCGAATTAAAAAGGGTATTCATATTATTCAATGGGATGGAAAAACAGATTCTGGTTTAAGTGCAGGATCAATGGTAGCTGTTCTTCGTATGCGGAATTCATCGGGTACAGTATCAAAACCGATTTTTGTCAGATAAAAACCAAATTGGGAGATAAAACAGTTAAAATGTTAATGTAATTTATTTTACGAGAATATAATTCAACAGTCTGGAATATCAAGCATTTAAAGGAGTTTAGGTTTGAAAATATCTGCATTTTTTCTGTTATTACTATTGTGTACCAATATATTCTCTTTAACACAGGATGGAAACTGGCTGAGAATGGATGGTGGTACAGCAACAGGAGATTTAAAACAGGCTAGATTGGCAGGGGACTATCTCTGGATGCTGGATGATTATGGCTTTGGAAGGCTACACTTGCCAACAAAAGACTGGTTTTATTTCAGATTCGAAGATTTGAATTTTAGCTCAGATATCAATCACTTTTTTGCTTTGGATTCAAATAATATTGTTTTAACATCTGATGAAAAATTGTTGATTTATAATGGTACTGAGTTTAAAAAAGTTGACTCTCCACTAAGTGTGATTCAAAATATCCTGATGACAAAAGATGGTAAAATATGGATTTTTCGTTGGGGCAGACTCTTCTGTCTGGAAAACGATGAATGGAAATTTTATCGGGTGGATAGTTTGCGGATTGCATTTGAAATGACAGAAGGGGATTCTGGAGAGATCCTGTATCATGACATTGTCTCTTTATGGTCATTCAATGGTTCTGCCAAAACGCTTATTTGTAAAGATGAAAAAAACTATCTTTCAAAACATGTGAAAAGAGACCCGGCTAATGGAAATATCTGGATTTTCGGAATGCCAACTATCCTTGTTACACCAAATTTCACACATGTTTTTTATAACGATTCTACAGGAGATTTCATAAATTATGCGACAACAATAGATGATAAAGGTTATATCTGGGTTGAAAGACATTCAGATCGATTAAGATATTGGGCAAGGGCAAAACCGAAAATCGATTATTCCGGTTCCGGGGAGAATTATTTCGAATATATAGATTTTAAGGAAAAGAAACTGTTTGATTTTTCATTTAAGACAGTTATAACAGAAAAAGGTATTATCGAAATATCCTCTTCAGGTATATATATTCCCGATTCTTCAGGAAATTGGAATTATATATCGTATCATCAACTTTTTGATAACAAACCGGGTCGATATTCACATGTTGATGAATTAATACTATCAAGGGATAGTTCAATATTAATATCAGTTTATCCCGGTTATGTAGCAAGGTATAAGGATGGAACCTGTTATACTTCGGAAACACTTCATAGCATTGATAATATTATCGAAAGAAAAAACGGGAATTTAACAGCGCTCAGCTGGTCTGGCATTTATAAACTGAATAATACCTCATGGGAGCAGGTATCATCAATTTGTGGACAAGATCTTCATAATGATCCTGATGGAAAATTATGGCTTCGTTCAAATGATGGCAGTTGCATTTATCATGAAATAAACGATTCAACATGGGAAACTGTCAATTCATCCAATTCGAATCTTCCGAATAATATTCAAAAAATGATTGTTAGTGAAAATGGTACTATTTGGGTGATGAATCACGGTATTATTGCAAAATCAACTGATGGATACGAATGGGAATGTAAAACATGTAAGGATTTGTCTGTTCCTGATTCCGGTATACTGAGAATGTTTCCAGGTCAGAATAATAAAATTATAATATTATCAAAGCATAATGGATATAAAAAAATATCGCTTTATGATGGTAACAGGCTTGATTCTGTCGGAATAGATACAAATACCAATAAAATTAAGGAGCCTGAGATATATCAGGATTCCAAAAACAATTTCTGGGTAAGTAGCAGTAAGAAAATTGATGTTTTCGGCAATGATGGAAATTTTGCTTTGACTCACAAAAATTGTCCGGTTGTCGAACCTGATGCATGTTTTGCCAGTTTTCTTGAAGATTATGAGGGTAATATATGGATTAGTGGATCTCGGGGTATCGCAATTTACAATAAAGATAATTTCAGCAGTTTTGTCAGAAAAGCAGGAAAACCCATAACTGATATTCGTATTGAATTAAGACCATATTCAAACACATTTTCGGCCAACTTCGTTCTTCATGACGCTGATTGTATCTCCTTGTCTGTGTATAATTTACATGGTATGCTGGTTCATAAAACAGATGGTTTTTTTCAAAAAGGAAGTCATCGGATACCTGTTATGTTTAATGCTGCTACCGGTGAATATATCGTAAATATCTCCAATTCCAAATCCAGATGGATATCAAAATATATTATTAAGTAAACTATAGATAATGTTTAGGTTCATTATGATGTTTTAACATAAAGGCAGCTTGAATATATTCAAAAAATGCACTTTTCTTTCTAAGGGTAGTATTCTGGCTAATACAGTGATTTATGGTTCGCGCATTTGACCAAATCATAAATAAAATATCGTAGTAAATAATTAAGTGTGCATTGCTTTACATCAGGTTCATATCGGCAGATAATAAATGAGTCATATCAATATCCACTATGAACAAGCCATTTGCCAAAAAACGAATTGACAAACCTGTATTCTCCGTTTTGAAGAAAAAGGATTTTGAGTTGTTCAAGCCTTTGGAGCGCTTTTCTTATAGTAGCGGGATGTGTGATTCCAGAAGCTCTGATAAACTCACGGGAGGTTGTATTTTTGCCTCCTTGTTTTGCTATTGCTATAAGGCATTTAAACTGAATTCCTGTAAGTTTTGACAAGTGGGCTTTGTAACATTTGCTTTCCTGAGCAAAAAGACACAAAAGAGCTTCACGCAATGTTTTTTCATTTACAACTTTTCGCGTATCACCTACATCATAAATTGCAGAACAGAGCTGTTGGGTATGCACGGGATTTTATGGCCGCTAAGAAAACGTGGCCGGAGTTTGTTATCAAGTTCAAGGCGATTACCAATCAGTTTAATACTAATTGGTTTAAAGTTGCTTTTGGGACGGACTGTTTTTTTAATGCTTTGAACAAAAAAGTAAAAAGATAGTCCGTCCCATTTTTTCCAGGAAAAAAATCCTGATCGAATGAATTATTTCATGTTTTGGTATGAAAATTGATTGCTTTAAAGAAAAACTTACCTGAGATATGAAATAGTCACAACAATCCTTTTTATCGAAAAAATTCATAAAGATAAAAATTTCTTTGTGAAAATTGGAGCTTTTGAGACATTGCTACAGGTCCATAAAATCAAATAAAGACTATAAAAACGTTTTTCCTTAGTCCCGTTTCGAATTTATTTATTTGTAAATTGTAAGTAATGCCATGATGGCGTGTTCGGTTGTGCATATATTTCGGATCAAATAAAGTTGTTTCGATTAAATTCATCAGTCTATCAATATTTGAGAACAGAATTTTATTTCATATAAAGAAAACCTGATTTTTCTGTTGGAGATGTCATAATGAGAATAAATATAGGGAGCTGGATATCAATTGTTCTTTTTTCAACTGTAGCGTCATCAGCAATGGTTATCCGTAACTACACCGGAAAAGATGATGAATATATACGGACAGAATCGGGTAATTTTGATGAGGATTATCTTTTTCTGGGAAATGAGCTTAGATTTTCCGGTACTGCCGAAGATTTGGTGTTTTTGGGCAGACGTTTGATTTTTTCGGGTGAAACAGAACTGACATTGATAAATTTGTCCCAGTATCTGATTTTCTCGGGAATTTCAGGTAATGGCATTATCAGCGCTGCAATGGATATTGATATAAGTGGAACCATAACGGGTAACAGCTATGTGGGATGTAAATCGTTTGTTTTGGGAGACAGTGGTGTCATAAACGGCAATCTGTTCATTGGTTGTGCAGAAATTCAGATAAATGGTCCTGTTAACGGAGATCTTTATATCGGGGCAGGTGAAATATTTATAAATGATGAAATACAGGGAAACGTGACTGCGTATGGAAGAAGGATAATTATTGGTGAAGAGGGAAGGATTAACGGTAATCTGAAGTATGGAACCGGAAATAAACTTAGTGAGGAAGAACTCCGGAAAGTAAGCGGTACAGTTACGTTTGTTGATTCTCTGAAAAGTGAAAAACGGGATTGGCGCGGTTTCAGAAATACTATGCGATCATTTGGGTTTTTTATAGGATTTGGATTATTGCTTTCGTATTTAATTATTGGTCTTTTACTTCTGTTCTTGCCTGTATCAGGAAAACTGGATGCCAGACAGTCTTCAAAGTCATTCTGGAATACAGCATTACGGGGCCTCATTCCGGTACTGGTATATCCTGCAGCAATACTGTTGAGCTTTATCCTGATAATTACAATCCCTTTTGCTTTTATCCTTATAATGGCATTTATTCCACTATTTTATATAGCAAGCATTATCGGATCAACATTGATTGGAAAATTTCTGGTATCAAAATTCGGATGGAAAGTTGAAAAGCGACAATACCAGTTTCTGATTGGTGCAATTGCCGGGTTTATTTTGTCTTTGATACCTTTTATAAATATCCTGTTTTTTATTTTTATTTCTTCTTTGGGATGGGGTGTTTATACTGATTTTCTATTTAACAGAAAACAATTATCTGATTGATTGATACGAGTAATTATCATTAAAAAATATTTTTTATGGATAATAATCATGTCCGCTGGGCGCGCACCTGCCCTACGCGGTAATAATTAAAAATTCGAAATATTAATATCGTAATACGAAACAGAACCAAAATAGCTTTCAAATATTGTAAACATGGGCAGGTGGTATCCTGTGTCTGGTTTCATTGGGATACAGGACCTTTCGGTTAAGTTCCAGCCAATTTATTATCTTTTCCGTTAATTTTCAAACTTCGAAATATTTTGAAAATTCACCTATGCTATTGACAACTTGTCCTCAATTTTTATTATCTTTTTTTGGAATAGTTAATTGTACATACTATTTTGAAAAAGATAAAGGTTCTATTTTTTGGTAATTTTTATATATAATCCTTGCAAAGAATTAGTTTGTAGTTTTAAGGATGCCATATCATGATTGATATATACAAATACGACAACTACAGATGTTTTCTTAAATGTTATATTCGTTATCTAACCAGATTAAATCCTCAGCTCTCGCAACGATCTATTGCTTTAAATGCAGGCATTCATCCCAGTCTTTTTAATAAAATTATTAATGGTACCCGTAATTTATCTTTTGAACATGCCATGCGACTTGCCGTTTGCATGAAACTTAATAAACCTCAAAGAGATTATTTTGAATTACTCATCAGGTATAATCATGCTAAGAGCTGCACGGAAAAGGCGTTATATCATGACAAGATTCTCTATAAAAAACGACGCAAGATCAAAACATTGAAAAAATCCCAAAGTGCTTTTTATACTAAATGGTACTTTTCAGTAATCAGGGAACTTCTCAATGGAATTGATTTTAAGGATGACTTTAAGTCATTGTCGGAACTCATTCTTCCAAATATAACACCAGATGAAGCGAAAGCTGCAATTAATCTGCTCGAATCCCTGAGCATTATTATGAAAAACGAAGCTGGTTCATATGTTTTAAATGATAAGTTTGTAATGCCGGAATCAGATATTCCAATAAGTTTATTACACAATTACCAATTGCAGATGATGTCTCTGGCTATTAATGCCCTGAAAAAAATGAGTAAAGAAACTCGCGAAATTTCTACTGTAACCGTTAGTCTTTCCGAAGATGGATTTAAGCGGGTATGCAAGAAAATGATTAATACAAGAAGAGATATCCTCGAAATAGCCAGAGATGATAGTGGAAAAATTGCGGGTGTTTTTCAGATCAATTTTCAGGCATTTCCTGTTGCCCTTATCAGGAAAATCAAAATATGATCAGGATTATAGTAATTTTGGGTTTTATATTGTTGATTTTTACCATAGGTAATTTCAAGTGCTATTTTCACAATGTTGGTGGTAGTGGTTCAGAAACGCCTAATGTTAACTATATTCAAGCAAGAAAACAACATTTTACAATAAGTGATAGTGTACATTTGCCTAATGAAAATCATTTAATTGATACAACATGTACATTAAAAGAAGGGAGGTGATGGTATGTGTATAAAGACTCCGAATTGTGGGAAATATTTTTGATTCAAATCATATATTCGATCGTTTAACACCTGAAATGATCTCTTGGTTGAATTATGACCCTTTTAAAAATGATTCGTGTCGGCAATGTGCCTACTTGCCGCTTTGTTTAGGTGGTTGTCCACATACTCAACGAGATCAAAATCTTTCTATTATTAATTATAATTGTAACTTTTTTAAAGAAAATATTACAAAATCTGTTTGTTTACATATTAAATAATTATAACAAGCAGATATTAAACTAAACAATAACTTAATGGAGGTATTATGAAAACCTGTTTTTCATTTTCGTTTTTTATAATCTTTGCATTATGCATTGGATTATCCGCTAAACAATATGGTGGAGCAGGACTTGTCGTAGCGCAACTCTTTGACCCGTCAACTACAACAAATACTGGCGAAACTGTTGTTCTAGGAGTACTGCCTGGTAGTAACGCAGAAACACAGGGGATCAGACCTGGTGATGTGATTGTGGAAATCGATAAAAAAGTTACGCGCGGAGAAAAATTTGATGTTATTGTAAACAGTATTCGCGGGGAAGTTGGTTCTGATGTCAAACTAAAAGTCAAGCGAACAAGTACGGATACATTAATAATGTTTAATATTACTCGAGCAGAATATCACAAACCGGCTGGAAATTAAGCAGTTCTCGGATTTTTGATTAACTATATACATTTGTGTAATTATGTCCGCTGTGCGCACCTGCCCCGCGAGGTGATCCGTTACAGCTCTGTAACTCATTCTTGTGGGCAGATGCCGTATCTTGTTCAATTAGAAAACAGGGTGTTTCAATCAGTTTATTATTGTATAGCTTCTATTCTGTATTAAAAATCAGACTGAAAATGTGAACTCTAAGGAATTGCTTTTCCATTTAAAGACCAGTATATACTATTTTTGACTAATATAGTACAAATTATATTTCGTATATTATAAAACATTCAGATAACCTGCTAACTTTAAAATTCACAATGAACCATCTTCACGTAACATGCGCAATAATAGAAAAAGGTAATCTGGTACTTGCTGCGCTGCGCAGTGCTGCAATGAGCATGCCTTTGAAATGGGAATTTCCCGGCGGTAAAATTGATCCCGGTGAATCAAAAGAGCAGTGCCTTAAAAGGGAAATTTTTGAAGAGCTTGGAGTTACCGTAAATCTCAAAAGAGAACTTCAGGCCCAGACATACGATTATCCATCATTCCGTATAACGCTCTATCCATTTGTCTGTTCTATTGAAAAAGGTTCGATTTCAGTTAATGAACATAAGGCTGTTGTATGGCTTCAGCCGGACAAACTGGAAAATCTCGACTGGGCCCAAGCTGATTTACCGGTACTGAATACGTACCTGGCAGAAAGATCAAAAGAGTAATCTTTTTGCAGATTACTCTTTTAGTAATTTATGGACGGCACCGTTTATTTTACATCCTGGTTTCGTATTAATAACAGATAATAGTATTATCATATATGGACAAATCTTTTGCACCTGTTAGAGCATTGTTATTGAAATTCAAAAGATATTCCAGGAAAACAATGTACTTACTGTCAGAAAATTGAGCCAGTTTTTCACATATCCGTCAGAGGGCGGTTCATAGTTATCGGACTGTCCTTGTGCGCCTCCTGCCAGATAACGAAGATTGAGATAGATTTTATAACGCTTATTTTTTTCAACATAACCTGCCCTGATACTGGCGTCAATAAGCGCACCTGTAACATCATTGTTATCACCGTTAAGATAGCTGACCGGTGCATATATTCCGTCAATTTCAGCTCCGAAATGGAAATTATCTGTAAAACGCCAGTTGAAAAGCGCTTTGAGCAGCGGAACCAGGCCGACATCACGGTTTGTCCGGTACAACTCCCCATCAGTGGACTGAAAAGTTATTGTGGCATTACGAATCTGAAGCGACAAGCCAAGACCTATATCCCATTCTCCGCCAGGTTCTGTAATATCAAAAGCATAACTGAACCGGTAAAACGGAAAACCATAGGTGAACTCTACTGGCGTGCTCTCAGGGAAAACAAGATCATCTATAACCAGATCCCGGTCTATCAGCTCGGTAGTTTTCAATAAGAGAGGCTGGTATAACAATACAAATATGTTTCGATTCAATTGTGTATTAATACCGAACCGCGTAAAAGGAAACAACACATCCTGACCACCATTCTCGTTGTAATCCAGATATGTTCCATCCCTGCCGAATTGAACTTTGTGATCCAGAACAGCAAAAAACCCGAATTCCGCAAACATATCAATATCCAGTATTTCTTTGTTTTTTTCCTGAGCCTGTGAAAAAGAATACATCAGTAGAATCGACAAACAAAAAAAAGATATGTAAGATTTCCATTTCCCAGCCTTTTTGAGCATAATTGTACCCTTCATTGATGGTTTAGTTTACATGTTTGTATAAACAACAGCTTTCCCTTAAGCAAATAATGCACCAGACGACCTGGGGATTGGTAAGGACAGTAGATCGAGGGTGGAACTTCTTGAGTGTTGGAAAAACACTCAGATTTTTTTGATCGATTCTGGCAAACGAATAACGAATGGATTAAAAGAATTTAAAAGTGAATTTCACAAACTCATCTTACTGTTTAATACTGAAACAACAATATTTAATTATTGTCAAATATCAGGGCAGAACATTTTCATGCAATCTTGTTACCCAGAAGAATATACCTTTTCTTAAAATGAAACTGCACTATGGAAACCATACGCCCGCACTAAATAGATACGAATGGTTTTTGTTCAGTTTCGAATTTAGTGCTTAATATTTCGAATTTTTATTTTTACTGCGGGGGCGTGTCCGATCGGCGAACATGATAATTTTCCTATTGTCTGTAAGTCTATCCCCGCAGCGAAACAATACGGCATTCTACAGTTACAGTACCGGATAATCCTCACTTCGTCTGTCGAAATGACAACCGAAATGAGGTATATTACATATTATAAAAACAATTTAAGGTTTTATTCCCCACACAGGCACATTGTTTTTGAAAAATAAAAAGCATTATAGTACTAATATCAAAAACAAAACACCAGGGTGGCGTGCAGCACTTGAGCTGCAATAATCACAGTTACAAATAAAGCATCTATAATGTAAAAAAAACATGTTTTACGGACAGGCCTGATATATAATAAAAACAGATACACATAGGAGGCGGTAGATAATGCTAAAACCTTGCATACTTATTATTACCATAATAATTGCCGGAATTCTTCTGTATTCCGATAGTGCGGCTCAACCCGAAAAACAATCAAAAATCCTTTTTGTTTATATGCGCCTGAAAAACGACGTGTTGACTCTGGAAAAAACAAAAGTGGTTAACGGGACACTCAAACCGAACAGGGCGAAAAACGATGGTGATCTGTACTTTGAAATTACTGCAGCTCAAAATAACACACTTATCTCACGTCTGGTCAGAAAACCTGGAAAAATACCGTTTGATTATATCGGAGATGACGGTCAGTTAAAGGGGGGTGTCAGCGAAGAAACAGAAGAGCTCTTCGTTATTAAAGTGCCCTACCGGGAATCGATGGAAAACATCTCTTTTTATTCAATAAAACCTCATACGAACACGTCTTCGGCAAATGTCATTTGCGATGCGGAAGTAAAAGACACCCTGATAGCCAGTTTTCCCTTAAACCTCAATACCGGGGAGTGATTTTGAAGCATCCCCGTCAAAAGATTGCTTCTATCCTGTTCATCCTCTTGAGTGTCAGTACATTATTGGCGGAGGGAACGTTGCGTCTCATTCATGGAGACAGCGCCAATACAGCCCTTTTAAATATTGTTATGCTTGCAGAAGCCTATCCGGAAAACCGGGAACAACAGTTTATAGATGATGTAACGAACATTACTGCTGAAATGCTGATGAATCCTCCTTACAAACATTATGAATCTTTTTTCAATGTCTGGAGTATTTTCGTGCCCTCTGCAGATTCCGGGGCTGATCACCCTGATGAAAATATTGAGAAAAACACCTACTTCGATGCTACCTTCAGCATCACAACCCCTCAACTGGTCACTTTTTCTAATAAAATGGCCGCATACGATCTACTTGCCGAGCATGTACCCGATTACGACATCGTCAGTATCATTGTTAATGACTCGAGGTATGGTGGTTCAGGTGGTGCGATTAGTGTTGTGACGGCATGCGGGAGTTCAACGGACCTCTTTCTTCACGAAACAGGGCATTCATTCACGCTCCTTGGTGATGAATATGAATCTTCTTATACCCTAAAACCAGCCGAAAAGTACAATGTCACTGCAAAAACAAAACGTGAAGAGATTCCCTGGACAAGCTGGATCCTTCCGGAAACTCCTGTGCCGACACCGGAAACTACCAATTATCAGGATGTTGTTGGACTTTTTGAAGGTGCAATGTACCAACCCAAAGACTGGTACCGGCCAAAATACGGATGTAAAATGCGCGCACTCAGCATGCCGTTCTGTGAAGTTTGTACAGAGGCGCATATTGTCCAGTTTTACTCACGCATTTCTCCGATCAAAGAGAGCTTTCCGCAAATGCTGGTTGTAAACTACCCTGATGATACGACCACACTCTCAGTAGCCACTTATGATCTTGACCCGAATACCATTACCGTTACCTGGTTTCTTGATACTGAAGAAGTACATACCGGAGGTACCCTGTCACTTGACAAGTTCTCTCTGGAATCGGGTGAATATACTGTCAAAGCATTTGCCATAGATACGACACCCCTTGCTCGTAACCCGCTGGCGAAAGCGGTTATGTCTGACAGCGTTTTATGGAATGTCAAATTTGGAGTTACCGATATCAAGCGGAACCGGTCACTGTTTATGAAAGCTGAGATATCGGTTAATCTCAGACGTGATATGGTTACTTTTCATGGTATACCGAGGAACACCCGGCCACTGCAGTTATCAGTGTATTCCCTGCAGGGGAAATGTATCGTGAACAGAAAAACTTTTAAACCACAGCATTCCAAGGTTGAGGTATCCTTTGCGGAAACGAAACTGGGCACTGGATTATACATTATTAGCGTAAAAGAATTAACATCGGCATCCAGACGATATTTCCGTGTATTCGCCAAATAGATGATACCCTGTACAACAGCCCCATGAATACTGATGTTTTCCTCACGATGAAAAAAATAAAAAAGGGACGGACTATTTTTTTTCTTTTAAAGATCGGAAGTTTTTAATCAAAACACAAGTCTTAATATCGTCTAACTGATTGTAATAAAACGGAACACCTATTAATCTTAATAGCTCAAAAAGATAGTCCGTCCTTTTTAAAAATAAACCTTGCCTCCGAACTTCAAATTCACCTATTTTATTCATATCAAACCCGAAAGAAAACAGATTACCGTATACCAGGAATAAAAAATAATGGCTGTACCGGCAAAACTTGTAATCTATGCAAAAGGCTCAAAACCTCTAAGCGGTCCGATTCCTGTTCATGATATAGAAATAAACGATCTTTCCGGCAGTGAAATACAGGCATTTTTACACCGCGTATATACAGAAAAAGTAAAGGATCATCTTTACGCTACATTCTACGGTACCGGTTTTATCAGAAAACACGATCCTCTCATTATTATCAAGCCAATTGACAAACTTACAATGTCAATTTGTAATTACCTTATAAATAAAACGTTTTTGCCAAAAATAGAGATCCGCTGGTACAAATATAACGAAAAAAGTAAAAATCTTGAGGAGTATTTCAGAACAACCCTCGAGAACGCAAGGATAACTTCACAGAGAATCATTCTTCCTGATGTAAAAGATCAACAACTCGAAAAATATGACCAGATAGAAGAGGTTACATTTGTGTATCAGCGGATAACCTGGCTTTACCACAAAGGGTATCTTCTTTTCACTGATGAGTGGAATGAGTGCTATGACGAGTTATACCTGAAAGATTTCAGTGGCAAGGAGGAAGACCCTTTTGATTTTCTGGAATCGATGCCCGAGCTTGAGCCTTTAAAGGTAAAATTCACAAATGCACAACTGGTTGAACCTGAAGATGGTTTTCAGATAGATAAACAGGTAAAGGCAAAATACTGCTCTGTGTTAAGCCGGGAACCCACCACGAAGGAGAGCAAGGTATTTGCGAAACTGTGCTCCAGATACAAGGGGCAGACAGAGGATCTGAGGCAGTTTCAGGAGGGGTGGATTCGCAATGACGGAACCTGGAGTACGGAATTTAAACTGGCAAAACCGCGTATCTACGAAAAGGATAAGAATAAAAAAGATGATGCTGTTATTGAATACTTTACAGAAATAGAGAATAAATATGCAGGAGGAAATTTCAGGAGTGAATTGATTTCTGTTCCTGTAAAAAAGCTGAAACTTGAGATAAAAGATATGGAAGGCCCAAAAGAGCTTGTTCATAACAGAAGTGGAACCTATACAGTAAAATTTAATCGTAAAGCATCTGATAACGAAAAAAACAAGGTTTCGTGGGTAGTGAGAATAAATGGTGAAGAAACCGATCGTTTTG
>Ga0209723_1001258_pt1 | contig 40640 bp, 33 predicted proteins | sample BiotimSIPDNA_2_FD_185750 | JGI IMG/M metagenome (GOLD analysis project Ga0209723, IMG submission 185750) | Anaerobic biogas reactor microbial communites from Washington, USA - Biogas_R2 time_0 SIP DNA (SPAdes) (version 2) | ecosystem: Engineered > Bioreactor > Anaerobic > Unclassified | place... | reverse complement strand
CTCCCTGGCCGGCTTGAGCGGAGCCCTTGAAGGCTCAACCTCAAGCCGGCCAGGGAGATATGTCATGCCTGATGCTGGTACTCCTGTCGCAGCCGTGAAAATCTTTCACAAAGAAACGTCATGAGCCTTATTTGGTTGAGTTGGGGATTTTACACCAGGGATATTGAGGTGATGACACACAACAATATGGGTGCGGCGCAACTCGGTCTGGGACAGCTAGCAGAGGCAGAGCAGCATTTTGACATGGCCAGACAAATCGACAGCCAAGCCCCACTGCCCTATTACAATCTCGCGTTGTTGGCACAGATAAGAGGGGATGCTGACAGCGCCAAGGCGTTGCTGGAGAAGTCACAGATACTCGGGTACAGAGGGACAACCTACGATAAGCTGATTGAAGTAGCGGGTTCTGTTCTAGCACAGATAGAAGGTCATGGCGCTGGATAGGCATTGATAGATGATGCAATCTAACAAGCGCGTGCAGGCCGACGCCGCTGTCGCGGCCGGTGTAGCGGCGAAAATTGGTTATGTAACGCGGCTTGAATGGAAGCCGATCTCGGTAAACTCGCGGCGCGGCTGACGCGCAGAGCGTTGGCTCAATTATGACAATGACTCTGCAAATAAAGGCAGCAATTCGAGGATTCAACGATATCATTATAGATGGCGTTCCCTTTCTGCTTAGGCAAAACGAGACCGCATTTTTGTCATTTATGTGCTCCGTTGCTGCAATTGATGCTTTGGCAGGTTATCGCTACGAGACAGATAATGTTGGGGAACGTTTTGTAGCCTTCATCATAGACTATTTTCCGGACAGTTATGCCCCCCATGCTAAAAACCTCTATAAGCTGCGGTGTCGCTTGCTCCATAACTTCTCGCCTGCATACTTCACATTGGCTCATGCGCAACCCGCAAAACATCTACATAAAAGTGGGATAGGCGACACAATCCTCAGTGACAATGTATTCTTTGATGACCTGAAAGCAGCTGCTAAGGAATTTTTCACTGAAGTAGAAAACGATGTTAAGCGCCAGGATGTCATGCATGCTCGTCTTATCAATTTAGACAGAGGGGGTGCTATTTTTTACATATAGACGGGCTAACCAAGCGCTGCACCTGACCTGAGAAACGCGGGTTTGTATGATCAGCAGCCCCAGGTGTGGCAAACGTCGGCGATTGTTCTTGTAGGCCGGTGCTGTACTATTTTCTCAGGCAGGTGAGCTTCACGGTTGAGCCGACGCGTGCGCGTCGGCTCAACGGGCGGCGGCTGTTCCCAGCCGCTGGCCGGTCCGCGCTGCGCGCGGCCCAACCAGCGGCTGGAGCCTACGGCCCTGCGGCGAGCGAGCTCGCCTCCGCGTACGCCGCTGATCCGCAGCGCTGCGCCTGAGTGTTCCCCGGCGCGCTGATCCACGCGCCCGGAACAATCGGCACGATCGGTCACCCCGCCCCGCCCACGCGGTCGGAGGCCCAGGGTCGGGCCGGTTTGCCGCTCAGCCGGCCCTGTATTGTTTCCGATTCATCTTCTTCCACCATCTGCAGTTCTCGACGTGCGCTCTCGATGGAGGAGGTTGCGTCTGCCTACGAAGAATGCGATTGAGCCACGACCAGCACCGCGTACGCCGCCGCAAGGGTGCGGGAGTGGGAGAGGGAGACGAGGATCCTGGCTTCGGAGGCGATGGGTTCGGGGAGCATGCAATACGGCATGCCCCATTCGTCGCGTTCGATCGCGACGCTGCGGAAGGGGAGGGGGGGGAGGCCGGCCTGCCGCAGCGCCGCGCGGACCGCGGCCTTGGCGGCGAACCGGGCGGCGAGACGCTGGAGGCGCGCGGCGCCCGAACCGCAGTAGGCCAGTTCGGCCGGCGTGAAGAGCCTGGAGAGGAGGCGGGCGCCGAACCGTTTTTCGGACGCCTTCAGGCGCTCTGTCTCCAGCAGGCAGAGGCCGTGGAACACGGGCGCCGCCGGGCCGTTCCTTCCCGCGGTGCTCATACGATCCTGTTCCCGTCGGACCCGCCGGACGGATTCAGACGGGGCGTTCCTCTCCGCCTCGCGACGTCCTCCGGTCTCGTGCGCCAGCGCCGGTGCATCCAGACCCACTGGTCCGGGTGCTCCCTGATGTAGCGCTCGATGACGCGCGACCAGGCCTGCGTGTTGTGCACGAGGTCCGCCTCCCGGTCGCCGCTCCGGCGGAGGGGGATCGGTTCGTCGACGACGATCCGGTGTTTCCGCCCCTCCCGGACGATGCGTGCGGGTATGAGCGGGGCGCCGGTCTTCATGGCGATGAGGACCGGCGCGGTCGGGGTGTAGGCGGGGCGGCCGAAGAACTCCACGAACACCCCGTCGAGCTTGCGGACGTCCTGGTCGGCGAGGATCCCCACCACCTCGTTGTTCTTCAGGGTCTTCAGGATCGCGCGCGGCGACTCGTCCCGGTAGAAGACCCGGAACCCTTTCGAGAGCCGGAGGCGCGAGAGGAGGCGCTCGTACTTCTCGTAGTAGACCCGCCGGGCGACGACGCCGCCGTGCAGGCCCACGGAGACGAAGTAGGCGGGGATCAGCTCCCAGTTGCCGAGGTGGCCGGTGATGATGATGATCCCCTTGCCCTTCCGTTTCTCGCGGTCGATGATCTCCCTCCCCTCCATCGAGACGAGCCGGTGGAGCGCGGCGGAGTCCATCCGCGGGGAGAGGGCGAGCTCCGCCATCGTTTTCCCCTGGTTGACGAAGACGCCCCGCGCGATGCGGGCGCGTTCCGCGGCGGTCATCTCGCCGCCGAAGGCGGCGGCGAGGTTGTCGAGCGCCTTGCGCCGTTCGCGCCGGAGAAGGTGGTAGGCGCACCAGCCCGCGCCCGAGAAGAGGGCGAAGAGGAGGCGGGCGGGAACGACCCGCGCGGCGGCCAGCAGCCCCACCGCCGCGTAGTAGAGGAGATCCTTCCTGAATCTGTGCCGGACCTTCCTGGGCATCTGCGGCGTCTCTTTCGTCGGGCCGGGGGGCCTTTCAGAGGGCATGGCGTGCACCGCGCTTCTCCCGCAACAGCTGCTCCACCGCCTCCCGGACCCGCTCCACCGGGATCGCCGCCATGCACCCCTCCCCCCTGTCGCACTCCCTGCGGTAGCAGGGGCTGCACGGCACCGGCGCGCAGACGATTCGATGCGTCGGGCCCCAGGGGCCTGTCCGCCGGAAGCTGGTCGGGCCGAACAGGGCCACGACCGGCGTCCCGACGGCGGCGGCCAGGTGCATCGGCCCGGTGTCGTTGGTCACCAGCACGTCGAGCCGCTCGAGGAGGGCGGCCATGCGAAGCGGGTCCCAGACCCCGTCGACCTCGAGCGCCGGGCCTTTCATCATCCGCACCGTCTCCGCCCCCTCATGTTCCGCGGCGCCGATCGCCACGACCGCCGCGCCCGCGGCGCTCGCCGCGTCCCCCAGCGCCGCGAAGGAGGCGCGCGGCCAGCGCTTGCTCGCCCAGCGCGCCGTGACGGAGAGCCCCACGCGCGGCGCGCGTCCTCCCGGATCGAGCCGGTCGAGAAGCCGCCGGGCCCAGTCGCGGTGCGCCTCCCCGGTGCCGAGCGGAAAGGAGACGCGGTCTCCCGAAACGCCGAGGGCCGCGGGGAGGAGCAGGTACCGCTCGACGGCGTGCATCTCCGGGTGGGGGACGCGGACCCGGACGTTGTAGAGGAGCGGGGCGCCCTCGCGCGCGTTCGCGAACCCGGCGCGGACCGGCGAGACCGTGGCCGCGGTGAAGACGGCGCTCCGGAGCAGCCCCTGCAGGTCGAGGACGGCGTCGAAGCCCCCGCCGTAGAGCCCTCGGCAGAGGGAGATGAACGACGCCGCCGCCCGGACGAGCGTGCCGGACGGTTTCCAGAGGTGGCGGGGGAAGGGGATGATGCGGTCGACGCAGGGGTTCTCCTCGAGGAGGCGCCGGTACTGGGTGTTGACGAGCCAGCTGATCGTCCCGTCGGGGAGCGCCTCGCGCAGGCGGGCGGCCACGGGGAGCGTCTGGACGATGTCCCCGAACGAGCTCGTCTTGATGATCAGGATGTTGCGCATCATTGTTGCCACAGAGGACACAGAGAGCACAGAGATATACCACAGTAACTACAGTTTCTCGTTTCTGGTCTTCGCGCGTTCTCTATGCCCTCTGTGGCGCAGCGATGATGATGCAATGGCGGCACAGAAATTACAGAGAAATGCGTTTGATCCCATCGACGAGCACTAATTCCCCGAAATTGATGATGAGACCGCGCCTCCGCCCTGTCGCTCTCAGATAGGATAGAACCTGAGAAGTGGCAACCTCGGGCACACTATGAAGGGACTTCAATTCAACGACCACTTCTCCCTCCACGAGTAGATCCAGTCTTTGACCGCTAATGGGATGACCCTTATATACTATATCCACGCCGATTTGACGCTCGAATCTGATGCCCCGGAGCACAAACTCGTGACAGAGGGCTTCTTCATACACGGATTCGAGCAGGCCGGGCCCAAGTGTCTTGTGCACTTCAATGGCGGCGCCGATGATCTTCCCCGTCAATTCGTCGGTCATAGTACCCTAATGGGTATTTGTTAACTCTGTGATCTCTGTGTCCTCTGTGGCAACGATGAGTGCATCCCCGCGGCGGAATTCCCGCCCCGTCCTCTTCAGGTACCGCCGCGTCCTCCGCGAGAGCGTGCGCCAGATCCCGGGAAGCTCCGCGCGCCGCGCGGGGCCGAGGTACCATTTCAAAAACCGCATCCGATCGCGGATCCCGAGCAGGCCGAGGTCGAGGAACGACTTGTTGAGCTGGAGCAGGTTGCGGAGCACCTGCCGCCGGGAGAGGTCGAGCCGCGTCCGGACGAAGTCGAAGTCGGTGAGGAAGAAGGACGGCGTCCCGTCGCGGTTTGTCCCGACGAGGATGTTGGTCGCCTTCATGTCGCCGTGGTAGATCCCGACGCGGTGGACCTTCCTGAGGAAATGGGCGAAGAGGCGCATGAACGCCGCGACCTCCGCCTGCCGCGATCCGCCTCCGCGCCCGAGCCCCGCGAGGGCGTCGGCCAGGTTCACGACGCCCGGGATCTTCTCGGTGACGAGGTAGGCGTTGCGGAGGAGGTTCAGCGCGGAGCGCTCCTCGATCGCGGCCACCGCCCGCACCGCCCTGATGTTCCGGATCTCGATCGCGTAGGCGCCCCGCCAGGAGCGCAGCGCCTGCGAGCAGCGCCAGAGATAGTTGAACGCCTTCCAGCCGCGCTTGGGCTTGTAGTGCTTGATGAAGAGGGTGTGGCGGGCGCCGTGGAGCTCGATCTCCCGCTCCCAGAGGTCCTTGCTTCGCGACTCCTTGACCAGCCGCGCCCCGCCCGCCCGGAGGTCCCCGCCGAGGAACAGCTTCGCCATCCCGCCCCGCCACTCGCCGCGGCGGGCGAAGCCGCTGAATCCCTCGAAGGAGAGGCGCATGAAGTACTTGTTGTTGGCGAGGCAGCGCCCCTCCCTCCGTTTCCAGAGGCGCCAGCGCATCCGGCGCGTGCGCCGGTCGATCTCCGCCAGGTGCGCCCGCTTGTCGCGCTCCGAGCGCGCGTCGCCGGCGTAGTACGACTGGAGGAAGAGGAGGCGCTCGGGGGTGCTGAGGGAGATGCTCGCGAACATGTTGAACTGGGACAGACTGCGGAGCCGGCGCCGGAGGGGGAGCGAGGGGCTCGCGTTTGCCCGGTGGAGGTCGAGGAGGAAGATGCGCTTCCGGCCGCCGGGAAGCGTTTCGACGAGAAAGTTGCCCGGATGGAGGTCGCGGTGGTAGATCCCGCGGTCGTGCATCCGCCGCAGCAGGACGCCGAGGAGCACGATCAGCCGCCGCCGCTCCTTCGCGCCCGCCCGCAGGGTCCCGTCGGGGGAGAAGAGCGCCTCCTCGAGCGTCACGCAGTTGAAGAGCCGCACGGTCAGCAGGTAGCTCTCCCGCAGGACGCCGCCGCGGCGCCGTTCGCCGAAGGCGACCGGCACGACCGTCGGGAGGCCGCGCGCGGCCGCCGCCGTCGTGATGCGCCATTCCCGCCGCGCCTTGGAACCGCACAGGTTCGCCTTCAGCCACTCGCCCAGGTTCGCGTGCCGGTATATCTTCACCACGACCGGGACCTCGTCGGGATCGCCGGGGAGGGCGGCGCCGAAGATGATCCGTGCGGGGGACTTCTTGATCATCTGGCCGGCGCCCGCCCTGAGGAGCCGGCGCGGGCTGGGGGATCGGTCGGCGATGAAGAGCGGGGCGAACGCCGCGTTCACCTTCCAGCGGATGCCGCGCGAATCCTTGACCGTCACGACCTGGGACATGGGGCCGATTCCTGATCCCGGGCGCGCGGCGCGGAGCGGGGGACGCGGGCCGGGTCCGCGTCGCACGCCATCGCCGCGAACAGGGCGACGAGGAGGTTGATGTGCAGAAACGAGCTCCCCGAGAACCTGCCCGTCCAGCTGCAGTCCACGAGGGAGAAGGCGGCGAACGCCGCGAGCGCGGCCGCCAGCCCCTCGGCCAGCCCCGGCGACGACCGCGCCCCGCGCGCGGCCGTCCGCGCCAGGACCGCCGCCCCCCAGAGCAGGGCGGCGAGCCCGGCGAGGCCGGTCTCCGCGGCGACCTGGAGCGGCAGGTTGTGCGCGTGCTCGCGGTAGCGCAGGCCCGCCCTGGTCTGCGCGGGAGGAGGCAGCGCGGCGTCCTTCTCCTCGTAGACGGCACAGGCCCGCCTGAACTCGCCGGGCCCGACCCCGAGGAGCGGGCGGGCGCGGACCATCCGCGCGGCGCTCTTCCAGACGACGAGCCGCCATGCCGCGGTGCGGTCTCGGGCCTGTCCGGTCGCGGCGAGGCGGCGCGCGACGCGGCCGCTCGGCAGCACGGCGAGCGCCATCGCCGCCGCGACGATCAGCCAGACCCACCTCCAGGAGCGGAGCAGCGCCAGGGCGGCCGCCGCCGCGACCAGGGCGAGCCAGGCCGCGCGGGAGTAGCTGTAGACGGCGCAGAGGAAGACGAGGAGCAGGGCGAGCGCCGCCCCCGTCCACGCCGAGGGGCGCGCGGGGGAGGGGAGCAGGGAGACGCCGAGGGCGAGGGCGAACGCCATGCAGAGCCCGAGCGCGTTCTTGCCGTCCCAGAGCGGGTACCGTTGGTCCACGATGCGCGTGAGCCCCGCCTGCGCGTGGTAGCCGAGATCCACGGCGGCGACCAGGACCGCCGCCGCGACGAAGGCGACCGCGACACGGCGCGGGCGCACCGCGCCGCGGAACAGGTACGAGGCGCCGTAGAAGAAGAGGGCGTAGCAGGCCGCCTCGAGGAGCGCGGCCCCCCGCTCGGAGGCGGGGCCGAACGGGGAGAGGAGGGCGGAGGCGGCGATCGAGGCGAGGAGGAGGGCGATCGGGAGGTCGAGGGGGGTGCGCACGATGTAGCGCCGCGGACGGACGACGGCGAGGGCGAGCCAGAGGCCGCAGAAGACGACGGCGATGTTCTTGGCGCTGGTGACGCTCAGGGACCCGAGCGGGGTCGCGAGCCGGAACGCGGACGGCCTCAAAAAGAGGATGACGAGCACGGCCCAGAAGACCGCCGCGAGGAGCCGGTCGAAGGCCGCGAGGATGCGGTGTGCGCCGGTCACGGTTCGAAGGTCACAGTCCGTCGATTTCGATCGCGCAGACATCCGCACGCTCCTGTGCGCACTCGCCCGTCCCCCCTCACTCCCAGAGCGAGAAGAGGAACCAGAACAGATCCCGCCTGATGAAGGTGCAGTAGGCGACGAAGAGCGCCTGCTTCTCCGCGGCCCCGGCCCGTTTCCCGGGCCTCAGGCGGTAGAGCCCGGCCTTGAGCCCCGCCCGCGCGGCGTCGACGCAGATGCCGAGGGCGAAGAGCGGGCGGAAGGCGAGCTCGAAGAGGGCGGCGCGGACTCCTCCCTCGTGCTTCCGGAAGTAGCGGAGCAGGCTGCGCGCCCCGGGAAGGATGACGCCGGCCCTGTTCTGCCGGCGGCTCCTCCCGCCGTAGTGCGTGACGACCGCCTCGGGGCGCAGGACGATGCGCCAGCCCGCGTCCTTGATCCTCCGGCACAGATCCACCTCCTCGAAGAAGATGAAATACCCCTCGTCGAGGAGCCCGACGCGGTCGAGGGCGCTTCTGCGGAGGAAGAGGGCGGCGCCCGAGGGCTGGTCCACCTCGACCGCCTTGTCGAAACGCTCCCCGCGCATCTTCACCCGTTCGTAGGCCCGGCGGAAGAACCCGAGGCGGCCGAGCACCGTCTTGGAGGCGAAGGCGAAGGCGAAGGTCGGAAAGCGCCGCGCCGCGTGCTGGATGCTCCCGTCCTCGTTGAGGAGGAGCGGGCCGCAGGCGCCGACGCCGGGCTCGGCGTCCATGAAGGCGGCGAGCCGCTCGAGCGCCCCCTCGTGCACCTTCGTGTCCGGGTTGAGGAGGAGCGCGTAGCGCCCCGAGGCGAGGCGCAGCGCCTGGTTGTTGGCGGCGGCGAAGCCGCGGTTGGCGGTGTTGGCGATCAGCCGGACCCGCGGGAACTCTTCGCGGACGAGGGCGGCGGAGCCGTCGCGGGAGGCGTTGTCCACGACGAAGATCTCGACGGAGAGGCGCCCCGCGCCCGCCGGAATCGAGGAGAGGCAGCCGCGCAGGTACCGCGCCGAGTTCCAGCCCACCACCACGACGGAGAGGTCGGTCACGAGGCCCCCTTGCCGCAGAGATCCGAGAGGATGGCGAGGAGCCGCGGCGCGTGCGCCGCGAGCGAGTAGCGTTGCTCGACCGTCTCGCGCCCCCGGGCGGAGACGGCCTGCCGCACGGCGGGGTCGCGGAGGAGGCGTTCCAGGGCGCCTTCCCACTCCGCGGGGGAGGAGGCGAGGAAGCCGTTGCGTCCGTTGGTGATGATCGTCGAGATCACGCCCACCGGCGCGCAGACGGCGGGGACGCCGCACGCCATGTAGACCAGCGCCTTCAGGGCGCACTTCCCGCGGGCCCACGGGGTGTCGGGCAGCGGCATCAGGCCGATGTCGAAGCCGGAGAACTCGGCCACCTCGTCCGCGGCGCTCCAGCGGGAGAACTCGCTGCGCACCGCCGCGTGCCCCGCGAAATCGATGCCGTCCGCGGTGTCGCTCACGACGCGGAGGGTGAACGGCACGCGCCGGGCGAGCCGGTCGAGGACCGGCAGCAGTTCGTTCAGGTAAGGGTTGGTGCTCCGGCTCCCGCTCCAGCCGACGACGGGGGGGGCGTGCGCGGCCCGCGCGGCCGGTCGGTAGCGCTCCGTGTCGACCACGGTCGGAAAACAGAAGACCCGCGCGGAGTGCCGCGCCGCCATGCCGCGGAGCGTCTCGTTGCCCGCGAGCACCAGGTCGCTCATTCGGACCATCCCGCGGAAGCGGCGCATCCTGGCGCGGTGGGGGGAGGCCGTTCGGCCGTCTTCGCGGTAGATCACCGCGTCGTCGACGTCGTAGACGAGACGACGCGCCGCGCGCCGGAGGATGAACCGGTCGAGCGGGCGCAAAAGCTTCTTCTGGACGACGACGACGTCGTAGCCGCCGAGGCTGCGGAGGAGCCGGATCCGCCTGAACCCCGCGGGGGGGATGCGGAGCGGCGTGCAGGCGGCGCCGTGCCGCTCGAGGTAGGGGATGAACTGCGCCGCCCGGAACCGGAAGCTCGGCTTCTCGAAACGCGTGGTCAGGAACGCGATGTGCATGGGGACCCCGCTCTTGCGCCCGCCCGGGGCGCTACTCCCTCTCCGCGACGACGAGGATCGACTTCGCGAAGTCGACGCAGAGGTACTTGTGCAGGGGGGCGGCGACCCAGATTCTGAAGAGTCTCCGGAAGAAGGCGTCGTTGTAGATCCTGAAGATCTTCTTTACCTTGAAGCCGAGCGAGATGAGGATCCCGCCGATCTCGTCGTAGCGGTACGTCACCTTGTGGGAGTACTCCCACAAGCGGTTCGGGTGGAAGGCGTTGGGGGTCGTCAGGATCAGCTTCCCCCCGGGGAGGAGCAGCTCGTGGATGGCGCTGAGGAGCTGGACGCCGTCCTCGAACGACAGATGCTCGATGACCTCGAAGAGGAAGACCACGTTGAACCGCTCCTTGATCTCGTCGAGCGAATAGAAATCCTGCTTCGTCTCGCGGTCGATGTCCATGCTCTTGTAGGAGAGCCGGTAGCCGCAGACGTCCATCAACCGCTGCCGGAGCTCGCGCGTCGACGAGCCGATGTCGAGGATCGAGTCGCCGTCCCGGATCTCCTCGAGGACGACCTCGAGGTGCTTCTTGCGCACCCCGAGGTCCCAGAAGTCGGGGAATTTGCTCTGGATCTCCCGCCGGGTCTTGTACAGGGTGCTCCAGCTCGTCTTGAGCCGTGTAAGGGGGTCGCCGCAGGCGCTGCGCGTGTCGTTCACCTTCCCTCCGCGGCGAGCGCCTCGCGCGCCCGCTTGTTCGCGTCGTGCCGCCGTATCCGCTCCGTTTTCCGCGCGATCCTCCGCGCGAGACGCCTCCCCGCCGCGCCCGACCGGCGTCTGCCGAGGTAGGCGAGGAGGAAACGCATCCGATCCGCCCTCGTCACCGCGGGGGAGGGGGCGGAATAGTTCAACGCCGCGAGGTCCTTGACCGCGCGGCGGCGGTGCCCCGGGCCGCCCCGCGTCACCCGCTGCAGGTCGATGAGGGTCAGGCCCCCGTCCGACCGCAAAAACAGGTGGCACAGGTAGAAATCCCGGTGCGTGAAGCCGGCCCCGTGCATCAGGCGCGCGCACCGCGCCAGGGAAAGAAGTATACACCTCTTTTCGCGAAAATGCCCCCGAAAAGAGGCGGCGAAATCCTCGAGGCGCGTCCCCGACACCCCCTCGGTCGCGATGAAGGAGCCGCCGAGCCAGGGGAAACGCCGGCGCTCGCCGAGGGCCACCGGGGCCATCGTGTCGAGGCCGGCGCGGCGGAGCGCCGCGATCGCCTCCCACTCGCGCCGCGCCGCGGAGCGCGGGGCCTTCCTGGCGAAAAGATCCCCGAGCGCCTCGCGAAGCGGGGTGCGGAGGTGCTGCTTGAGGTAGAGCAGCGGGGCCGGGGCGGCGGGCGGCGTCTCCGGCGTCCCCTGCGCCGCGGAGGCCCCCTCCGGGGGGGGCGCGGAAAAGACGACGCGCGCGATCCTCCGCCGGCGCTTCTCCCTCGCGGGGCCGTCCCCGGCAAAGTTGATCAGGGCGCTGTACGAATCGAGGCCGCGGGCGCGCAGCGCGGGCAGCCAGCGCGGGTCGATGCGCACCGTCCCCCGTTCGTCAGCGCGCGATTCCACGGCGCTCCTCCATCGCCAGGCGGTAGACGGCGAGGGTCGCCTCCGCGTTGGCTTCGACGGTGTAGGCCAGCGACTTCCTGCGCGCCGCCTCCGCCATCCGCGCACGCGTTTCTTCCCGGGCGAGGGCGGCCATCGGCCCGGCGAACGCCGCGGCGTTTCGCGGGTCGGCGACGACGAAGCCGTCCAGGCCCTCCCCGACGATCTCGGAGGCCCCGTTCATCGCGGTCGTGACGACCGGGAGGCCGCACGCCATCGCCTCGAGGCAGACGTTCGCGAACGGGTCGTAGCGGGTCGGGAGGACGAGGTAGTCGGCGGCGCCGTAGTACGGGCGGATGTCGGCGAGGTGCCCGAGGAAGCGGATGCGCGCCGCCGCGCCGAGCCCGCGGGCGAGGGAGGCGAAGCGGTCCGTGCCCCCCCTCCCCGCCACGAGGAGGTGCGTCCGGCGGTTCGCCGGGACGGCGGCGGCGCGGAGGGCGGTCTCGAGCCCCTTGCGGACCGGGTTGTGGGAGGCGAACAGGGCCACAGACGCCCCCGCGGGGATCCCGAGCTCCGCGAGGACCCGGGCGCGGTGTAGCGCGCGGAGGCGGGGGTGGAACATACCGTGGTCGACGCCGTTGTAGACCACCGACACCCGGCCCGGGGGGTACGGGTAGCGGGCGAGGAGCTGGTCTCGGCAGAGGCGCGAGTTGGCGATGACGCGGCCGCAGAGGCGCGGGTCGAAGATCCGCCTCTCCAGGTGCAGCGCGAGCCAGGTGAACGGGCGCGTGTAGGCGACCAGGCGGCCGGCGGCGGTGTCCGCCTTCTCCCGGAGCCAGACCCGGTGGATCCCCCCGCCCATCCGGTAGACGTCGAGCGGGTAGAAGCGGGTGAGGCCGCTCACGACGTCCCACCCCCCCCCGGCGAGCATTCGGCGCGCGCGCCGGATGAACAGGACGGTTTTCAGCGAGGGCCCCGCCGCGGCGGGAACGGGCACACGGTGGAAGACGAAGCCGCCCCCCTCCGCCATTTCGCCGCGCGCGGCGAAGACGTGCAGGTCGTGCCCCCCCGCCGCGAGGGCGCCGAGCAGGCGCGACAGGTACCGTTCCTGCCCCCCGCGGGAAGGGGCGTAGTCGGAGATGAGGAAGGCGATTTTCATCTGAGCCGTATGACGCGCGATTCAGCCCCTTGGAGGCAGCAGGTCCCTGACGGCGGCGAAGACCTCCTCCGCGGCGACGGCCGTCATGCAGCGGTGGTCCGCGGGGCAGCGCCGCTTCAGGCACGGGGCGCAGGAGGTCTCCCGCCTGACGATCGTCGCCCGGTTCGAGAGCGGGCCCGTGGCGACGGGGTCCGTCGGGCCGACAACCGCCACGACCGGCGTCCCGACGGCGGCGGCCAGGTGCATCGGCCCGGTGTCGTTGCTCACGAAGACCGCGCAGCGCGCCGCGAGGGCCGCCAGCTGCGCCACTGTCGTCTCGCCCGCGACGTTGATCCCGTCCGGGCCGAGCGGGGCGCAGACGGCCCCGGCGCGCTCCCGTTCCGCCGCCCCCCCCACCGCGAGGATCGCGGCGCCGAGACGGTCGCGCAGGAGGCGGGCGAGGGAGGCGAACCGCTCCTGCGGCCAGCACTTCGCCTCGCCGTAGGTCGCGCCCGCGTTCAGCCCGACGACCGTCCGCCCCGGGGCGACCCCCCGCGCCCGGAGCAGGGCGTCGGCCTGTTCGAGGAGGGAAGCGGGCAGGCCGAGCGACGGGCGGGGATCCGCCTCGACCGCACCGAGCGTCCGCACGAGCGCGAGGTAGCGGTGCACCTGGTGCCCCTCGAAGGCGGACGCCGCCCCCTCCCCCGCCTCGCCGCGGCGCGCGTGCCCGCCGTGATTGCGCGGATCGGCAAGCCGTTTCCCGCGCGGAACCGGGACGGGGGAGGTGAGGAGGAGACCGCGCCCGTCCGTCGCGTAGCCGACGCGCCTGCGGACCCCGCCGAGGAAAAAGAGGAGCGCGGAGGAGAACGAGTTCGGGAGGAGGACGCCCAGGTCGTACCGGTCGCGCCTGAGTGCGGCGATGAGCGTTCGCGCCCCCCGCAGGCCCGCGGGCCTCGGCACGGGCACGACCCTGTCCGCGGAGCCCTCGAGTTCCCAGAGGCAGGCGAGGTTCGCGGGGGCGAGCATCGTGATCGGCGAGCCCGGGAAGAGGGCCCGGAGCGCCCGCACCGCCGGGATGGCGATCACCGAGTCGCCCAGCCAGTTCGTTCCCCTGACCGCGATCCGGACGGTTTCGCTCATAGCTCCTCCGGCCGCTTCTTTTTCCGCCAGCGGCGCGCCATCCAGAGCCACAGGTCGGGGCGCCGGCGGACCCACCCCTCGAGCACCCGGTTCATCCGGGCGCACCCCTCGGCGATGTCGGCTTTCCGGTCGCCGGTGTCGGGGATCTCGATCGGGTCGCAGGCGTGGACCTCGTGGCGGCTGTACCCGACGCGCACGTCGAAGACCGGGACGATCGAGGCGCCGGTCTTCATCGCCAGCACGACGGCCGAGGGGGTCGTGGAGACCGGCCGGCCGAAGAACGGGGCGAACGGGGCGAAACGCCCCGCGTACTGGTCCGAGAGGATGGCCACGCAGTAGTTGCGGCCGAGAAGGTCGATAATGTCCTGCGCCACCCACTTCTTCTTGATCGGCATCAGGTTGCACATCGAGCGCCGCCGCTCGATCTCCCGGTAGATGAGGGAGTTCCGGAACGGCCTGCCCACCGCCGCGACCGGTCCCATCAGGGGGGCGTCGCTCAGGGCCATGAACTCCCAGTTCCCGTAGTGGGAGACGAGGAAGATGAGCCCCTTCCCCTTCGCCCGCACCGCCCGGATCGCCTCCCCGTTGATGAGTTCTATGTCGGGCCCGCCGCGGCGCCTGATCTTCGGGGTGAGCATGAACTCGGTCATCGTGAGGAAGAGGTTCCTGAAGGAACCGCGCGCGATGCGGCGCTTCTCCGCGACGGTCTTCGCATCCCCGTACGCGAGGTCGAGGTTCGCCAGGGCCACCCGCCTGTAGCGGCTGTTCGGCAGGAAGGCGAGCCGGGAGAGGCCGGCGGCGATCCGGTAGACGAGCCCCTCGGGCAGGAGCTGGAGAGCCCCGCAGAACGCCTTGAGCAGGAGCCAGGCCGGGTAGTGCCGCCAGGGGACGCGTGCTTCCTCGCTCATGCCGCGCCTCCTTCTTCGCGCCCGCGCGGGCGGGGGGCGGGATGCGCCCGTCGCATCGCCCAGAGCAGGCCGAGGAGCACGATCCAGCCGAAGACGCCGGTGACCACCCGCCCGTCGCCGAAGAACCAGGGGGCCACCCCCTTCGCCCGGTTCAGGAGGAGCCCCTCCGCCTTGATGCCGAAGACGCAGCCCGCGTGCAGCCCCATCGCGAGGTAGAGCGAGCCGGTCCTGAGGACCGACGCGCCGAGCAGCAGGCCGAAGAGGAAGAGGCCGACGAAGCCCGGGAGCACCTCCGCCGGGGAGCAGAGCGGCGCGAAGAAGTACGCCAGCGCCTTGAAGCCGAGGAGCGGGTCGAAGGCGGCGGGCGCCGGCATATCCGAGGCGTTGAAGAAGTGCACGATCGCGAAGAAGGCGCTCATCGCGACGACGGAGACGGCGGCGGGGAGGGTGCGGAGGCACGCCTGCAGCACGAATCCCCTGAAAAAGATCTCCTCGATGATCGCCACCACCACCCCCGTGAGAAACGCCTTCCCGACTTCGAACAGGAGCTCGCCTGAACCGGAGAAGTAGAGCCCGGGGATGCGCGCGCCGTATCGGGCCATCACGAGCAGCATCGCGGCGAGCGCCCCCGCGCCCGCGAGCCACCCGCGCAGGAAGAGGGGGGCGGGCCCGTCGGCGCCCCGCAACCCCACCGAGGCCAGCGAGACGATCTCGAGGCGGCGGCGCCAGGCGACGAGGAAGAGGACGCTGACGATGAGGACGACCCGGCGCATCACGCGGTCGAACGGGAAGTCGAGCGCTTCGTCGAGGGCCGGGCAGGCGCCGCGGATCAGGTCGATGCCGAGCGCCGCCCACGGCGCGACGATGCAGCTCGCCAGCAGCGAGAGGAGCAGCACGACGGCGAGACGCTGGTATGGTTGCATAGCAGGGGATGCGCGCGCCCGGGCGATCGCCTCCCCGGGCCGGCGGGGCTCAGAAGTCGGCGCCCCGCTTCTCCGCCCACTCCGCGTAGCGGCAGACCCCGCGCGTGGAGCGGCGGATGAACTCGACGAAATGGCGCACCTCGGGCGTCATCTCCCCCTTCTCGATCTCCTCGATCGCGCGGGAGGCGTTGAGGCCCGAGGCATAGAAGGTCTTGAACGCCTCCTTCAGGCGCGTCCGTCCCGCCTGCGTCACGCCGGCGCGCCGCAACCCGACGACGTTCAGGCCGGACGCGGCCGCGGGGCGCCCGCCCGCGATGACGAACGGCGGGATGTCGCGGTTGACGGCGGAGAGGCCGCTCAGCATCGCGAGGCGCCCGATGCGGCTGAACTGGTGGATGACGACCGCGCCCGAGATGACGACGTTGTCCTCCACGACCGTGTGCCCCGCGATGAGCGCGCAGCTCGTGACGATGACGCGGTTGCCGATGACGCAGTCGTGGCCGGCGTGGGAGAGCGCCATGAAGTAGTTGTGGTCCCCGATCACCGTCGCCTCGTTCTCGACCATGGCGCGGTGGACCGTGACGTGCTCCCTGAAGGTGTTGCCGGCGCCTATCCGGAGGAAGGTCGGAACGTCCTTGAATGAGAGCGACTGGGGAAGGTCCCCCAGCACCGCCCCGGCGTGGATCCGGTTGTTCTCGCCGATCGAGGTGCGGCGCTTGATGCAGGCGTGGCTCTCGATCACCGTGCCGCGGCCGATCGACACGTCCCCCTCGATCACGGCGTACGGCCCGACCGTGACGTCGTCCGCGATCTCCGCCGCGGCGTCTATCACGGCCGTCGGATGGATCTGCTTCATTCAGGCGCCGGACCTTTCCCGCGCCGCGCGGCGGTGCCGAGCGACTCGAACACCCATTCTAGCATCTGCGCCTCCCCCCCGCCAATTTTCATTTCGATCTCGAGGACGCGGAGCGGGAGGGGGAGCGTCGGCGTCTCCGGGATTCGGACGGCGTCCTTGGCGGTCGTCACGAGAACCGCGGCGCCCGCCGCCGCCGCCGCGCGGGCGAGCGTCTCGATCTCCGCGGGACGGTACGGGTGGTGGTCGGGGAATCGGCGGGAGAGGACGACGCGCGCCCCGAGGCCCTCGAGCGTGCGGAAAAACCCCTCCGGCTCGGCGAGGCCGCAGAAGGCGGCGACCGGCGTCTTCCGAAGCGAGGCCGGGTCCTCCACGGGCCCCGGGCCGGGCCGGGCGAGCCGCGCGGGCTGGTGCGTCGCGGTGAAGATCCGCGCCCCCGCCCCGAGTTCGCGAAGTCGCCGGAGCGCGTGCGGCGGCGGCGGACCCGGGCAGCGCGTGAAGACGATCGCGTCCGCGCGGCGGGCGGCGGACGGCGGCTCGCGGAGCCGCCCCGCGGGCAGGAGGCGGCCGTTGCCGAACGGGTTTGTCCCGTCGAGGAGGAGGATGTCGAGGTCGCGCCGGAGGCGGCGGTGCTGGAAACCGTCGTCGAGGATGAAGACGTCCACCGGGAAGCGGCGCGCCGCCATCTCCCCGGCCCGCAGGCGGTCCGGGTCGATCGCGACAACGGTGCCCGGGAGCCCGCGGGCGAGCAGGTGCGCCTCGTCCCCGGCCTCGCGGGGCGAAAGGATCGCCCCCGCGCCGTTTGAGACGAGGCGCGGGAAGAAGGGGCCCTCCGCCGAGGCGCCGTAGCCCCTGCTCAGCACCGCCGCGCGCAGCCCCCGCGCCCGGAGGCCGCGCGCGAGGAGCATCGCGAACGGCGTCTTACCCGCGCCGCCGACGGCGAGGTTCCCGACGCTGATGACCGGGCGCGGGAGGCGCCGCGCGCGGAGGAGGCCGCGGTCGAACGCCGCGTTCCGGGCGGCGACCGCCAGCCGGTAGGCGAGCGACGGCGGGGCGAGGGCGAGGCGCAGGCAGCCGGCGGCGGCGCCGCGGCGCCGCCCCTCCACGATGTCGGCCCAGCCCAGTGCGTTCATGCACGCCCCCCGCGCGCGCCGCGCCGCCTTCTAGTCCGGCACGAGCCCCCGCAGCAGCTCCAGGTTCCGCCGCGTCGCGCCGCGGCTGCCCGCCATCGCCTCCGCCGCGCGCCGCCCGAGCTCCTCCCGAAGGGGGGCGTCCGCGAGCAGGGCGACGACCGATTCGGCGAGCCCGCGGGCGTCGGCGACCTGCACGGCGCCCCGGGCGCGGAGGAGGAGCTCCGCCGCCTCGCGGAAGTTCTGCATCGAGGGCCCGAAGAGGACCGCCTTGCCCAGACTCGCCGGCTCGATGATGTTCTGCCCCCCGCCGCCGACGAGGCTTTTGCCGACGAAGACCAGCGTCGCCGCGCGGTAGATGGCCGTGAGCTCGCCGATCGTGTCCGCCACGAGCACCGCCCCCGCGGGGACCCTCGCCCCGGCCGGGTGGCGGGACCTGAGGACGCAGGCGGCGCCGCGCCGTTCGCAGAGCGCCTGCACCTCCTCCCCGCGCTCGGGGTGGCGCGGCACGATGACCAGGGCGGTCTCGGGTCTTTCGCGCCGCGCCGCGTCCCACGCGTCGAGCACCGCCTCCTCCTCGCCCCGGTGCGTGCTGCCCGCGACGATCACCGGCGCGTACGCCTCCAGCCCAAGCGCGAGGCGGGCGCCGCGCGTCTCTTCCTCGCCGGCCGGCAGAAGCCCGCAGTCGAACTTCATGTTCCCGCCGACGGCGACCCTCTCCGCCGGCGCGCCGAGCGCGACGATCCGCTCCGCGTCGAGGACGGTCTGCATGCTGAAGCGCCGTATCGAGGGGAGGATCCGCCGCAGCAGGAACCGCGCCCTGCGGTAGCCGCGGAACGACCGGTCCGAGATGCGGCCGTTCACGACGGCGAGCGGGACGCCCCGGCGCGCGGCCTCGGCGATGAAGTTGGGCCAGAGCTCGGTCTCGACGATCGCGACGAAATCGGGGGAGACGAGATCGAAGGCGCGCCTGACCGCGGAAGGCAGATCGAGGGGGAAGTAGAAGGCGGTCGCCCACCCGCCCGCCTTCTCCCTCGCCACCCGCTGCCCCGTGAGGGTGACGGTCGAGAGCACGACGCGGTGTCCGGGGAGGGCCTCCGCGAGCGCCTTCACGAGCGGGAGCGCGGCGAGGACCTCGCCCACGGAGACCGCGTGGATCCAGACGCGCCGCCTCCCGCGGAGCGCGTCCCGCAGCGGAGACGGGTAGCGGCCGAGGCGCTGCCGGATGCCGGCGCGGTACTTCTCCCGCCGCGCCACCTGGACGGCGAACCAGGGCAGCGAGAGGGCGAAGAAGAGCCGGAGCAAGGCGTTGTAGAAACGGAGAACCTTCGTCATCGAATCACGCCCGCGGGTGGGCCTCCTCGTAGACCTTCTTCATCCGCTCGGCGGTCACGTGCGTGTAGACCTGCGTGGTGGAGAGGCTCGCGTGCCCAAGGAGCTCCTGCACCGCCCGGAGGTCCGCGCCCGCGTCGAGCAGGTGTGTGGCGAACGAGTGCCGGAGGTAGTGCGGGGAGACGCGCGCCTCGAGGGCGGCCCTGCGCACGTGCCGGTCGATCACATCCCGGACGGACCTGGCGGTGAGCCGCCCCCCGCCGCGGTTGACGAAGACCGGCGTGCGCGCCTCACCCCGCGCCCGGAGGGGGCCGAGGTTCCGCGCCTCCAGGTAGGCCATCAGGGCTGCGACGGCGGGCTTCCCGAGCGGGACGAGCCGCTCCTTCTTCCCCTTCCCCTTCGCCCGCGCCATCTCGCCGAGGAGGTCCAGGTCGTCCGCGTCGAGCGCCGTGAGCTCGCTTACCCGCATCCCCGTGCTGTAGAGCGTCTCGAGGATGGCGCGGTCGCGGATGTCGAGCAGACGCTCCCCCCCCGCCGACTCGATCAGGCGGCGCACGGCGTCCACGTCGAGGAACCGGGGCAGCGCCTTCCTGCGCTTCGGGGTCGCGACGCCCGCGAACGGGTTGACCGCCGACATACGTTCGCGGACCATGAAGCGGTAGAAGGAGCGCAGCGACGAGACGAGGCGGCCGATGCTCGCCCGGGAGAGGCCCGCGGCGGCGACCTCGGCGAGGTACTGGCGGATCAGGGAACGGTCGGCGAGACGCCAGTGGCCTTCGGCGACGCCGCGGGCCCTCCGCGACAGGAAGGCGGAGAAGCGCTCGATGTCGCGCCGGTAGGCGTCGAGCGTGTGCGGGGAGGCGTCCTTCTCCGCCCGAAGGTAGCCGAGGAACCTTTCGACGGATGCGTCCATCAGTGCCTTTCTCCCCGCCGCGCCGCCGTCCTTCCGCGGCGGCGGCGCGTCAACGTTCCCGCTCCGGCCTTCCGCCGTCCTCCGCGGGCGGTTTCGGCGCGCCCTCGAGCCCGTCGAGGTTCTTGGGGCGGAACGCGCAGTCGGGATAGTTGCTGCAGCCGTAGAAGACCGAACGGCCGCGCCCCCGTTTCCGAATGATCTCGCCCCCGCAGCCGGGCATCGGGCATCGGATGCCGGTGGAGTCGGGTTTGACGTAGCGGCAATGGGCCTTGTAGCCGCTGCAGGCGGTGAACGGGCCGTATTTCCCGTGCCGCTCCATCAGGGGCCGGCCGCAGCGGGGGCACTTCTCGTCCAGGACGACCGGCTCCAGTATCGTGAAGCTCCCGTCCTCGCGCATCTCGATCCTCTTGATGCACCGGTGCCGCGGGAAGTCCGCGCAGGCGAGGAAGTGCCCCTTCAGGGTATGCCGGATGACCATCGGGTGGCCGCAGTCGCAGACCGCGGAGGTGGGCTCGGGGGCCTTCTTGAGGGTCTCCATCCCGCTCTGCGCCTTCGACAGGGACGCCGTGTACGGTTCGTAGAACTCGCGGAGCACCCGGGTCCAGGGGATCGTCCCCGACTCGATCTCGTCGAGCTCGTCCTCCATCCTGGCGGTGAACTCCACGTTGATCAACTCGGGGAACCACCTGACGAGGAGGCCGTTTACCAGCTCGCCGAGCGGGGTCGGGAAGAGCCGCCCCCCCTCCTTCCCCACGTACGCGCGCTTCCGGATGGTGAAGATGGTGGGGGCGTACGTGCTGGGCCTCCCGATCCCGTTCTCCTCGAGCGCCCTGATGAGCGTCGCCTCCGTGTAGCGGGGCGGCGGTTTCGTGAAGTGCTGGGAGGGGGCGAGCGAGACGAGCGCCAGCGGTTCGCCGGGGGCGAGCGGCGGGAGCGGCGTCTCCTCCTCGTCCCGGGGCGGCGCGCCCGCCACCTTGAGGTACCCGTCGAAGACCACCTTCGTGTCCGCGGCCCTGAACAGGTACGGCCCCGCCGCGACGCCGACCTCGACCTTCTTCATCACCGCCGGCGCCATCTGGCTCGCGATGAACCGCTCCCAGACGAGGCGGTAGAGGGCGTGCTGCTCGCGGCTGAGGTGCGGTTTCAGGTCCTCGGGGGTGCGCCCGGCCGAGGTGGGGCGGATCGCCTCGTGCGCCTCCTGCGCCCCCTTGCGCGAGGCGTAGCGGTTGGGTTTGGTCGGGGCGTAGGCGTCGCCGTAGCGCTCCCGGATGAACCGCAGCGCCTCCTCCTGCGCCGTGGCCGCGATCCGCGTCGAGTCGGTCCGCATATAGGTGATGAGGCCGACCGTTCCCTTCGTCCCGACGTCGAGCCCCTCGTAGAGCTGCTGGGCGACCTTCATCGTCTTGGCGACGGGCCAGTGCAGACGGTTCACGCCCGCCTGCTGGAGGGTGCTGGTGATGAACGGGGGGGAGGGGCGCTGGCGGCGCTCCTTTTCCTCGACCGAGGCGACCGAGAACGGGCGTTTCGAGGCGTCCTCCACGATCGCGGCGGCGCGGGCGCCGTCGGGGATCTCCGCCTTCGCCCCGTCGATTTTCGCGAGGCGCGCCGTGAACGGCCCGCCGCCCCCCGCCGTCTTCTTCAGCGACGCCTCGATCGTCCAGTACTCCGTCGGTGTGAACGCCCTGATCTCCGCCTCGCGGTCGCAGATGAGCTTGACCGCGACCGACTGCACCCGCCCCGCGCTCAGTCCCCGTCCCACCTTCTTCCAGAGGAGGGGGCTCAGGGTGTAGCCGACGATACGGTCGAGGATGCGGCGCGCCTGCTGCGACTCCACCTTCTTCAGATCCACCTCCGCGGGCGCGGCGAAGGCGCCCCGGATCGCCTCGGTGGTGATCTCGTTGAACGTGACGCGGAGGAACCTCTTCGCCGAGCCCTTGAGCGCCTCCTGGAGGTGCCAGGCGATCGCCTCCCCCTCGCGGTCGGGATCGGGCGCGAGGTAGACCGCATCCGCCCCGCGCGCGGCCTTCTTGAGCGCGGTGACGGTCTTCCTGCTCTTGAGGGGGACGATATAGGTGGGCTCGAAGCCGTGCTCGATGTCCACGCCGATCCGGCTCTTCGGGAGGTCGCGCACGTGGCCCATCGAGGCCAGCACCGTGTAACGCTTCCCGAGGATCTTGTTGATCGTCTTGGACTTCGCGGGCGACTCGACGATGACGAGCGATCTGGACATGGCATCACCACGGATTCAACGGCGCCGCAGAGGCACGGACCCCCCGCGCCCCGCCGCGGATCTCGGCGGATCCTGGCGCATGCTTCGATCCGTGCGCAGCCGCGCCGCCGCCCCCTCTCCTCGCGGCGGCGAGGGCGCCCTTCTCAGAAGAGGAACGATTATACACGCGGCCGCGCGCGCGATGTAAAGGATATTCTCCCCCGGCGCTCAGCAGGCCTTCCGGAACATCTTGCCGGGCAGCTGGTTGGCGAGGTGCTTGAGTTCGAGGGAGAGGAGCGCCGCGGAGACGGCCGCCGGGGGGAGACCGCAGGCGGCGGTGATTTCGTCGATGGAGCGCTCCTCGGCGCCGAGACTGGCGAGGACGGCCTCCTCCCGGGGGCCGATGCGGGGTTTGGGGCGGTCGGGGCCGGCCTCCTCCGGGGACGGCACACGGTCGGGAAACAGGTAGGGGAACTCCGCGCAGACGTCCTCGACCGACTCCACCAGCCGGGCGCCCTCCTTCAGGAGCGCGTGCGCGCCGCGCGAAGCGAACGAGTCGATGCGGCCGGGCATCGCGAAGACCAGGCGGCCCTGCTCGAGCGCCTGGGCGGCGGTGATGAGCGAGCCGCTCCTGCGCGCCGCCTCGACCACGAGCACGCCCAGGGAGAGGCCGCTGATGACGCGGTTCCTGAGCGGGAAGTTCGTCCGCTGGGGCCCCGTCGAGAGGGGGAACTCGGAGAGCACCGCCCCGGAGGCGGCGATCTCGTCGGCGAGTTTCCGGTTCTCCGGGGGGTAGATGCGCCCGAGGCCGCTCCCGAGGACCGCGATCGTCCTGCCCCCCGCCTTGAGCGCCCCCCTGTGCGCGGCGGTGTCTATCCCCCGCGCCATCCCGCTGACCACGGTCATGCCCACGCCGGCGATCTGCCCGGCGAGGCGCTCCGCGTGGACGAGGCCGTACTGCGAGCAGCGCCGCGCGCCGACGACGGCGATCGCGTGCCGGTCCGCCTTCAGGACCGTCCCCCGCGCGTAGAGGAGCACCGGGGGGTCGTAGATCTGGGCGAGACACTCCGGGTAGGAGGGATCGGTGAACGGGATGACCGAGACCCCCATCCGCCGGGCCGTCTCCAGTTCCCGCGCGGCGGCGCCGGAGGAGCGCGCGGCGGCGGCCCGCGCGGCGAGGGCGGGCCCGATCCCGTCGATGCGGGCCAGCGCCCCCGCGCCGGCCGCCAGGGCCGCGGCGGCGGAACCGAACGAGCGGACGAGCCGCCTGACCGTGACCGGCCCGAGCCCCTCCGTCATCGCGAGCGCGGCCAGCGCCTCGAGCTCGTCCATCGCGCCCCCTCCCCGCATTCATGGTACGCCGGGAAGCGCCGCCGGGGCAACCGGAATTCCTCTTCCCCGCGCGGGGGCCGGGGCGGCTCCTTCGGGGGGCGCCGCGCCGCTCACTCCTTCTCGCGCATGCGGCGGATGCGGTCGTGCATCCGCTTTTTCCGGATCCGGTCGGCGAGGACGCCGTCGTCCTCGACCGGGCGGATGCTGCGGGAGAAGTACTGGGCCATATGGTAGGCCGCCTTCTCCAGGTCGTCGAGGGATTCGTAGAGCACGGCGAGGCGGCAGCGCAGCCGCTGGGCGGTGACGAGCGGCGCCTTGTCGATCGTCCTCTCGTAGAAGGAGGCCGCGATCTCCTCCCTCCCCCCCCGCCGGTACCCGCGCCCGAGGACGACGGTCCATGCGAATTTCCCGTCGTCCTCGAGCAGGTAATCGCAGAGGACGCCGAGGCGCAGGGTGGGGATGTGGGAGGCGGGGAAGCGCCACCCCGCCTTCGCGTAGACGGCGACGGCCTCCGCGTAGTTCTCCGCCCTCGACCGCGCCTCCCCCGCGGCGAGCAGCTCCTCCAGGGCGTGCGGGGGCGGGGCCTGGTCCGCCCTTTCGCCGGCCTCGAGGAGCAGCTCGATCTCCCAGAGGGCGCGCTTCCGCTGCCGCTCGTCGAGCGCCTCCCCGGCGAGGTAGGCGCGCCAGAGCTTGATGGCGGGTTCGTACTCCCCGAGGAGGCGATAGCAGTCGGTGAGCTCGCGCAGGAACCGCGGGTCGTTCCTGAGCTGCTCGGAGCCGGCCGCGAGGGCGTAGTAGAACGCCGCCTCCCGGTGGTTGCCGATCCGCGTGGAGGAGGCGGCCATCTTGAGCTGCAGGGCGTGGTTGTCCGGGTCGATCAGGAGCGCCCTGCGGAACAGGTCCCGCGCCCCCGCGTGGTCGCCCTTCTCGATGCACCGGGCGGCCTCCTCCCGGAGGGCGTCGAGCTCCTTGTCCCTCGCGTGCACCATCGCCGGCCTCGAGAAGAAGATCGCCATCTCGCTGAACGCCTTCTCCACGACGGCGGCGCTGTCGGGCGATTGGGAGATCGCCTGGTCGTAGCAGGAGAGCGCCTCCTCGTCCCGGCCCATCTTCTCCAGGCAGATCCCCTCGCGGATGAGCGCCTCCGAGGAGAGCTCGTTGCCGGGCGGCAGGCCGTCGCGGAGGCGCCGGTAGGCGGCGATCGCGGCCTCGAGGTCGCCGCGCGCGATCTCCTCGTAGAGTCCCCGGTAGTAGAGGACGCGGGGCGCCGGGTCCGCGGGGGCGGCGGCCGCCGCGAGGGGGGCCGCCCAGGCGGAAACCGCGCACAAGAAAACGGGAAGCCGTGCGCCCGCTCTCATTCCACCTCCCCGGGGGATCCCGCCGCGATCCGCTCCGTCTCCCGCGCCGGCACCCGCATCCTGTCCCCCTCAGCCGATGAACTTGTACCCCGCGCCGTAGACGGTGAGCAGCACGCGGGGGGTGTTGTGGTTCTTCTCGATCTTCTTGCGGAGCTTCAGGATCAGATTGTCGACCGTGCGGGTGGTCGGGTAGACGTCGTAGCCCCAGATCTCGTCGAGGAGCTTCTCCCGCGTCACCACGTCGTTGCGGTGGGCGATCAGGTACCGGATGATCTTTGCCTCCATCGCGGTGAGGGGCGTCGCCTTCCCCCCCCGGACGACCTGGAATCCTTTGAGGTCGATCGTGGCGTCGCCGATGACGTAGCGGGCGATCTCGTCGGGCTTCGACTCCCCGCGCCGCGCGAGCGTCCGCACGCGCGCGAGGAGCTCGCGGACGCCGAACGGCTTGGTCATGTAGTCGTCGGCGCCGAGCTCGAGCCCCAGCACCTTGTCCATCTCCTCCCCCTTGGCCGAGAGCATGATCACGCGCGCGGAGGGGAGCTTCGCCTTGACCTGCCGGCAGACGTCGTAGCCGCTGATGTCGGGGAGCATGATGTCGAGGATCAACAGGTCGGGGGCCTTCTCCAGGGCGATCTTGATTGCCTCGTCGCCGCGCGTGGCGCAGAGCACCTCGTACCCCTGCGTGGAGAAGAAATCCTCGAGGCTCCGCAGCAGTTTCTTCTCGTCGTCCACGATCAGTATCCGTTCCATCGACCCCTCCCTTCCGGGCGGCGCCTCCCCGCGGGGGCGCGTGTGCCGCGCGCCCCCCGCGGTGCGCGGGTTCAGCCGGCCGGTTCCGCCGGCACCGGTATCACGATGGTGAAGACGCTCCCCGCGCCGAGGTCGCTCTCCACCTCCACGCGCCCCCCGTGCGCCTCGGCGATGTGTTTGACGATGGAGAGCCCGATCCCCGCCCCCTTGCGGGCGACTTTCCGGCCCTCGTCCACGCGGTAGAACTGGAAGAAGATCTTCTCCAGATCCCCGGGGGCGATGCCGATCCCGCGGTCGGAGACCCGGATCAGCACCTCGCCGACCTGCCGCCGGAGCTCGACGCGCACCGCCTTCTCCCCGGGGGAGAACTTCACGGCGTTGTCCAGCAGGTTCAGCAGCGCCTGGCTCAGCGCGTCCTCGTCCGCGGGAACGCGGGGGATGACCGGGTCCGCCTCGTAGACGATCTCGATCCCCTCCGGCTGCACGTACTGCCGGAAGGCGCGCACGGTGGAGGCGACCGTCTTCCCGAGGTCCGCGGGGCGGAGGGTGTAGGCCCGTTTGCCCGCCCCGATCCGCGAGAAGTCGAGGACGTTGTCGATCAGGCGAGAGAGGCGCTGCCCCTCCGAGGTGATGAAGGTAAAATACTCCTTCTCCTTCTCCCGGCTTGAGACGGCGCCCATCTCCAGCATCTCCCCGACCGCCCGTATGGTCGAGAGGGGGGTCCGAAGCTCGTGGGAGACGCGTGAGACGAACTCGCTCTTGAGGCGCGCGAGCTCGCTGTCCTTGGTGACGAGCCAGTAGGTGAGGGAGAGCCCCATCAGGATGATCAGGAGGAGCAGGGAGCTGTAGACGGTTCGGGTCCTCCGCTCCCGCGAGGCGAGCTCGTAGAGAAGGCCGTCCTTCCGGTAGGCGAGGCGGAGGCGCCATGCGGGGAAGACCGGCGCGAGGGACTGCGTGCGCACGTGCGGCGAATCGTTTCCGGGGTCTCCGCGCCCGGCGAACGCGTTCCCCTCGGCGTCCATGAGGGCGAGGTTCACGTCCGGTCCCGACGCGACCGTGTCGCGGAGAATGTCGCGCATCCTCTCCCTGAGCCCCCGCGCGTCGAGCACCGCCACGAGCACGGCGGGCTCCGCTTGCCCCTCCAGGGCGATCGTGCCGCACGCCGCGAGCGTCTCCTCGCCGCCGCTTGTCCGCGAGAGCATGCGGTATCCGCCCGCCCCCTCCTCCGCGACGCGCCCGAGGTCGGGCCCGAACCGCTCCCGCAGCCGCTCCATCGCCAGCGCCGCGCGTTTCGTCACGTCCCAGTCGCGCAGGACGGCGTCGAACCGCGCGGGGGCGGGCGCCTCCGCGCCGGCGGCCGCGAGCTCGCCGCGGAGATCCCTGACCATCGAGACGTAGAACGCGGCCTCATGGACGCTGCCCGCGAGTTCCCCCGCCGCGAGCCCGTGCAGGATGGCGAAGAAACGCTCCGCCGCCTCCGCCGCGTTCCCCGCCCGACGCGCCGCGTCCGCGGCCCCCGCCATCGCGAGCAGTCGCAGCGAGAGTCCGTGGTAGGAGACCCCCTCGCCGGCCCGCGCGAGGATCTCCCGGTAGCGGTCGAACGCCTCCGCGAAGTTCCCGGCCTTGAGGTTGCAGCGCGCCTCGGAGAGCAGGGCGATCGCCTGCGTCTGCGGGTTCCCCGCCTCCCGCGCCGCGGTGCGGTAGTCGCGCAGCGCCGCGCCGGGGTCGCCGGCGACGAACTCCTGCGCGCTCCCGGCGCGCATCGCGCGCGAGTAGCCCGCGATCCGCTCGTCGGGGCGCGCGCCGAAGAGGATGTCGCCGGTGCGCTCCGCCGGTTCCCGGAACGGGTAGAGCGGCCTCAGCCGCCGGTCGAGGATGAATACGTCGGTTACGTACGGGCAGGCGCTCCGGCTCGCGGCGACGGCGGAGGGGAGAAGGTCGGGGGAGAGGCCAGGGCGGGCGCGCCGCGAGAACTCCGGTTCGCAGTCGAGCACAGGCCGCGTCAGGATGCGGACCGCCCGCTCCCCCACCTGCGCGAGGTGGGCGTTGATCTCGGCCGCGATCGGTTCCCGGCTCCCGTAGACCGCCTTCAGGGCGAGCCAGGCGAGGGGGACGGCGGGGAGGAGCACGAAGAGGAAGAAGAGGAACGGCAGCCGTTTCGTCCTGGGCGCGCCGGCCGCCGGGGAGAGGCCGCGCGGTGTCACGAACCGCCTCCCGCCTCGTCGCGCACGCCGCCGAGCCGCGGAGCCGCGGAGACGGGGGCGGGACAGGCCGCCCGCATGAGACGAGGTGCGTTCACCATCCGATCCCCCGGGCGAATTATACTACATCGAACCGGGCGCATGCGGGCGATTCGAAGAACCCTGATTCCGGGATCCTTTCAGGAGGAATCAGGGGAGGATCGTCAGCGTCACCGTGTGCAGGGTGACGACGTGCGGGACCCCCTCGTAGAGCTCCGCGAGGCTGCGCACCGGCGGCATCCTACCGGCCTCCAGGAGCACGAGGTGGATCCAGAGAGGCCCCTCCAGACCCTCCGGGCACGGGAGGCCGTCCAGGAGCCGGATCCCCATCGGCGCGTCGAGATGCGGCACGCCGGCGGCCAACGGTGCGATCCCCGGCAGGATGCGCCCGCCGGGGAGGATGCTGAACAGCCCGCGCGCGGTGTCGGCGACCAGGTAGGCGTCGATGCGCATCCATACCGAGATCGTGAGTCTGCCGTCGAGCGCGATGGGCGCCCCGGGCCTGAAGGCGGCGGCGTTCGCGGTCAGCTCGACGCCCGACGGACGCCCCGGCGTCGGCTCGGCGGTGGGGAACGGAGCGGGCGTCGGCGTCGGCTCGGCGGTCGGGGAAGGGGTGGGGGTGGGTACGAGTCTCGCCGCCTCGTTCGAGTAGCGCCGTTCGTAGCAGACCCGGAGTCCCGATGCCTCGTGGACCTTCGTCGACGACACGCGGTAGTAGTACGCCGTCCCCGGCCGGACGGTGGTGTCGGTGTAGCGGGACTCCGCGACGTGCGCCGAATTGATCCGCTCGTAGATCCCCGTGGCGTCGCAGCCGGGATTCGCGTGCCTTCCGCCGCCCGGGTCCCCGTTCGAAATCGCGGAGCGGTAGACGTCGTACCCGTACGCCCCCGCCACGTCGTCCCAGTCCAACTCCGCGAACGACGGCCCGGAGTCCGTGACGCGCAGGTTCTGGGGGATGCCGGGGGGCGGGGAGACGAGAAACCCCGAGGCGCCGGGCGTGGTCTCCTCGTCGACGTAGGCGCGCGCGCGCGTGATGTCGTAGTTCCCCTCGCTGTCGCAGGTCACCAGCACCGTTCCGTCGAGGTCGTTGCGGTAGACGATCGTCCCCGCGTTCCAGAGCCTGTGCAGCGATCCGGCTGCCGGCTGCGCGTGCGACCCCTCTCCTCCCCACCCGTATGCAACCTGGACGACCGCGTAGGCGGCCCCCATCGCGTCCGCGAACCGCTGCCCGCTCGAGCTGTTGCTCCCGTGATGGTGGACCTTGTAGAAATCCGTGTCGGCCAGTTCGCCGGCGGCGCCGGGATACGAGTAGGCGGCGTTTTCGTCCAGTATCCCGCTCTCGGCGCCGCCCCAGTATGCGTCCCCCCCGCTGAGGAAGACGCTCTCCCCGCACCGGATCTGGTGCACCAGCGCGTAGGCGTTGTCGTCCCCCGAAGGGAACCCCCGCAGCGCGGCGAGCACCCTGTCCTCGACATACGGGTCGAACCCGTACGGATGGTCGTTCGGTCCGATCGTGCAGCGCGGTCCGCTCAGATGGTCGCCGGCGTCGACCTCGAAGTAGTGCCCGGGGGCGGAGTTGGGGCCGCACCCCTCGGCGTCGAGCTTTTTCATCAGGTCGTCGTAGCCCCCCTTGGCTTCCGTGGGCCAGCGGAGATTCTGGTAAAAGTTCTTCACCTGGTACCGGTCTACCACGTACCGAAGACCGTCGTAGTGGTCTTCGCCGGCGGAGGAGAGCGCCATGAACCAAAGCGTCCCCCCGGGGCCTATCTTCCCGTCCAGGAAGGGGAAGAGAACCTGGTAACGGTACCCGCCGCGCCCCCCGTCGATCAACAGGTTCCGGTCGTCGTCGGTGTCCAGGACGCCGTCCTCGCCGGGGAACTCGTAGTACTGGCAGTCGCCGTAGGTGGAGGAGGAGCCCTCCGGGACGTACTGGATGTACCAGACCCGCATGTACCGCGTCTGGGCGGATGCGGAAGACGCCGCGAGCAGGGCGGCGAGGAACGCCGGGAGGAAGAGGCGTGGTGGTATCCCGGTGCGGAGTCGGCGCATGGATGCACGGATCATAGTTGTCTTATCGCATCGCCAGGGGCCTGAATTGTCACGGAAATGTAAAAATCCACGTCGCGCCTTCTCCGGGAACATGGAGACGCGCGCCCCCGCCCCGGTGTGGCGGCGTCGCACCGTCCGCGCGGACGAGGCGCCCGGGGGCGTGGCCGCCGGGCATGGCGGTTCACCGCAGCATACCGAGGTACCAGCCGATCAGGCGCCCGCCCCAGAGGAAGGCGACAAAGGCGCCGAGGCAGAGGAACGGCCCGAACGGCAGTCTCGACTTGAGATCGGCCTTCCTCGCGCCGATGAGCAGGAGCCCGGTGACGGAGCCGGCGAGGGAGGCGAAGAAGGTCGCGAGCAGGACGGGGACGGGGCCGAGGAGCGCTCCGAAGTACGCCATCAGCTTGACGTCGCCCAAACCCATCGCCTCCTCGCCGTAGAGCATCCCGCTGACGAGGCGGATGAGCCAGAAGAGCCCGCCGCCGACCGCGATGCCGAGGAGGGCGCTGACGAGGGCGCGTGCGGACGCGTCCGGAAGGAGGGGCAGCCGCGCCGCCGCGGCGGCGACGAAGCGCCCGAGGAGCGGCGTGCCGGCGACGGAGGAGTGGAGGGCGGGGCACGCGATGCTCGCCAGGATGCCGAAGCCGATCCCGCCGAGACTGATCTCGTCGGGGATGATCTGGTGCTCGAGGTCCACGAAGAAGACGACGACGAGACTCGAGGCGAAGGCGAGGGCGACGGCGAGGAAGACCGGATCGGCGCGGAAACGGAAGAGCCCGAGGAAGAGGCACGCCGTGAGGAGCTCCACGGCGAAGTAGCGCGGGGAGATGGAACCGCCGCAGGCGCGGCAGCGCCCGCGGAGGAGGAGCCAGGAGAGGAGGGGGACATTGTCGTACGGCCTGACCGGCGTCCGGCAGCGCGGGCAGTGCGACGGCGGGGAGACGATCGACTCTTCGCGCGGGAGCCGGTGGATGCAGACGTTCAGGAAACTCCCGACGACTGCGCCGAGCACGAACACGAGGAGTGAGAGCATCTGCCTGACCTGGTTGAGACGCCGCCGCCTCTCCGCGTGGATGTCGCGCGCCTCGACCCGTTCCCGCCGAAGGCGCGCCCGGCGGGTGCCGCGCGCCGCGCGGCGGCCGAAAGGGTCAGAAGCGGGGCGCCGCGGCCCGCGCTTTCCTCTGGCGGCGGCGCCAGAGGATCCGGTTGAGTGCGTTCAGATACGCCTTGGCGCTCGCCTCGATGACGTCGGTGCTGGTGCCGCGCCCCGTCTCCGTGAACCGGCCGCACGACACCTTGACGGTGACCTCGCCGAGGGCGTCGGTGCCGCCGGTGACGGCGCGCAGCGAGTAGTCGGCGAGCCGCCCCTCGATCTTTGTGATGCGCCGGATGGTCTGCATCGCCGCGTCCACCGGGCCGTCGCCGCAGGCCGCGTCCTGGAGGAGCTTGTCGCCGCGCCGCAGGCGGATGGTCGCGGTCGGGAGGGTCTTGTTCCCGCTCGAGATGCTGATGTAGTCCAGCCGGAACTCCTCGGGTATGGCGGAGATCTGGTCGTCGATGAGGGCGAGGAGGTCATCGTCGAAGACGGCCTTCTTCTTGTCGGCGAGCTCCTTGAACGCCCGGAACGCCCGCTCGAACTCCTTCGGCGGGAGGACGTGGCCGAGCTGCTTGAGCCGCTCGGCGAATGCGTGGCTTCCCGAGTGCTTCCCCATCACCATCGAGGTGCCGCGCCAGCCGACCGACTCGGGCGTCATGATCTCGTAGGTGCGCCGGTTCTTCAGCATCCCGTCCTGGTGTATCCCCGACTCGTGCGCGAAGGCGTTGTCGCCGACGACCGCCTTGTTGGGCTGCACCGGCATCCCGGTGAGTCGGCTGACGAGGCGGCTCGTGTTCCATATCTGGCGCGTGACGACGCCGGTGGAGACCCGGTAGATGTCGGGGCGGGTGCGGACGGCCATCACGATCTCCTCGAGGGAGGCGTTCCCCGCCCGCTCCCCGATGCCGTTGATCGTGCACTCGACCTGCCGCGCCCCGTTCACGATGGCGGCGAGCGAGTTCGCGACCCCGAGGCCGAGGTCGTTGTGGCAGTGGACGCTCAGGACCGCCTTGTCGATCGAGGGGACGTGCTCCCGGAGGTAGCGGACGAGCCGCCCGAACTCCCCCGGCATCGAGTAGCCGACGGTGTCGGGGATGTTGACGGTGCCCGCTCCCGCGGCGATCACCGCCTCGACGACCTCGGCCAGGAACGCCGGCTCGGTCCGCGACGCGTCCTCGGGGGAGAACTCGATGTCGTCGACGTATCTCCGCGCGAGGCGCACGGCGCCGGCGGCCAGCTTCAAAATCTCCCCCTTCGCCTTCTTCAGCTTGTAGCGGCGGTGTATCCCCGAGGTGGCGAGGAAGACGTGGATCCGCGGGCGCTTCGCCTTCTCGAGGGCGCGGGCGGCGGCCTCGATGTCCTTGGGGAGCGCGCGGGAGAGGCCCGCGATGATCGGCCCCTTCACCGCGGCGGCGATCGCCCGGACCGCCTCGAAGTCGCCGGGCGAGGCGACCGGGAACCCGGCCTCGATGGCGTCGACGCCCAGCCGCGCGAGCTGGAGCGCGATCTCCACCTTCTCGCGCTCGTTCAGGCTCGCGCCGGGGCACTGCTCGCCGTCGCGCAGCGTCGTGTCGAAGACGATAAGCCGTTCGGTCATATGGTGTAGCCGCACGCCGTACGCTGCAATGAGCTGCAGGCGTAGAGCGTGCAGCGTACGGCTGCCTATATCACTTCTTGTCGAGCCAGGACATCATGCCGCGGAGCCGCGTCCCGACCTTCTCGATCAGGTGCGCCTTCCCCTTGCGGACGAGCGCCTTGTAGACCGGGCGCCCGGCCATGTTCTCGAGGATCCACTCGCGGGCGAACCTCCCGTCCTGGATCTCGGCGAGGATGCGCTTCATCTCCTGCCGCGTCTCGGCCGTGATGACGCGCGGGCCCCGGGTAACGTCGCCGTACTCGGCGGTGTCGCTGATCGAGTAGCGCATGTTCTGGATCCCGTTCTCGTACATCAGGTCCACGATCAGCTTCATCTCGTGGAGGCACTCGAAGTAGGCGATCTCGGGCTGGTACCCGGCCTCGACGAGGGTGTCGAATCCGGCGCGGATCAGTTCGGTCAGCCCGCCGCAGAGGACGCACTGTTCGCCGAACAGGTCGGTCTCCGTCTCCTCCCCGAAGGTCGTCTCGATGACCCCGGCCCGGGTGCCGCCGATGCCGCGCGCGTGGGCGAGGGCGAGCTTCTTGGCCTTCTTGGTGGCGTCCTGATGCACGGCGACAAGGCAGGGGACGCCCCTCCCCTCGGTGAAGACCCGGCGCACGAGGTGGCCGGGGCCCTTCGGGGCGACCATGTACACGTCCACGTCCTTCGGCGGAACGATGCGGCCGAAGTGGATGTTGAAGCCGTGCGAGAACGCGAGCGCCATCCCCTTCCGCAGGGCGGGCCGGACATCCTCCTGGTAGACCTTCGCCTGCACCTCGTCGGGGAGCAGGAAATGGACGATCTCGGCCTTCTTCGCGGCCTCGGCCGCGCTGACGGGCTTGAAGCCGTCCTTCACCGCCTGCGCGTGGTTCGGCGTCCCTTCGAGCTCGCTCACGATCACCTTGACGCCGCTGTCGCGCAGATTCTGCGCCTGGGCGTGTCCCTGGCTGCCGTAGCCCAGCACGGCGATCGTCTTCCCGGCGATGACTTTCGGGTCCGCATCCTTGTCGTAGTACATCGTGGCCATGGCGCCCTCCTGTTGGCTGTACGCGGCACGCCCCGATCCGCCGTGCGCGCGCCGCGCAGTGCTGGTTCAGTTCCTCGCGATTGCGATCTTGCCGGTCCGGACGAGCTCCCTGATCCCGAACGGCTTGAGGAGGTCGAGGAGCGCCTCGACCTTGTCCCCAGTTCCGGTGAGCTCCACCGTGACGCAGGTGTGGCCCACGTCGACGATCTTGCCGCGGAAGATGTTGACGATCTGCATCACCTCCGGGCGCGTGTGCGCGTTCGAGTGCACCTTCACGAGCACGAGCTCCCGCTCGAGCGCCTCGTCGGGCTCGTACTCCTGCACCTTGATGACGTCGACGAGCTTGTTGAGCTGCTTCGTGATCTGCTCGATGACCCGGTCGTCGCCGTGCGCGACGATGGTCATGTGGGAGACGGTCGGGTCCATCGTCTCGGCCACGGAAAGGCTGTCGATGTTGTAGCCGCGGCCGCTGAAGAGCCCCGCGATCCTGGCGAGGACCCCGAACTTGTTCTCCACCAGCACGCTGATCGTATGTTTCATGTCGCGCCCACCGGGCGAAAAGTGTAGCACAGCACGCTGCAAGTTGTAAGCCGCATGCCGTAAGCGTAGAGCTTGCAGCTTACGGCTGATCTACACCAGCTCCGCCCCCTGGATCATTTCCTTCACGGATGCTCCGGCGGGGACCATCGGGAAGACGTTCTCCTCGTGTGCGACCTGGAAATCGATGACGACCGGTTTCCGTATCTTAAACGCCTCGCGGAGGGAGGGGGCAACCTCCTTCTCCGACCCCACGCGCATCCCGACGGCCCCGTACGCCTCGGCGACCTTGACAAAATCGGGGACGTACGGCGGACACTTGCCCGCCGTGCCGTCGCAGACCTTCGGGCACATGGCGTTCCGGGCGAGGCAGGTGGCCGAGTAGCGCTTCTTGTAGAAGAGCTGCTGCCACTGCCGGACCATCCCGAGGTAGTGGTTGTTCAGGATGAGGACCTTGACCGGGAGGTCGTTCTCCACGGCGGTGGCGAGCTCCTGGATGTTCATCTGGAAGCTCCCGTCTCCCGAGATGACCGCGACGAGCCGCTTCGGGAACGCCGCCTGCGCCCCGAGCCCCGCGGGGAAGCCGTAGCCCATCGTCCCGAGCCCGCCGGAGGAGATGAAGGTCCGCGGCTTGACGATCTTGCAGTACTGCCCCGCCCACATCTGGTGCTGCCCGACGTCGGTCGCGATGATCGCCTCCCCCCCCGTCAGCTCCCGGAGCTTTTCTATGACGAACTGCGGCTTGAGCCCGTCCTTGCGCCGGTAGCTGAGCGGGTGCTTCTTCTTCCACTCCTCGATCTTCGCCAGCCACTCCGCGTCGTCGCACCGCTTGACGATCTTGACGAGCTCGCGAAGGACCTGCTTCACGTCGCCCACGATCGGGACGTCGACCTTGACGTTCTTGTGGACGGAGGCCGGGTCTATGTCGATGTGGATGATCCGCGCGTGGGTGGCGAAGGTGGAGAGTTTGCCGGTGACCCGGTCGTCGAAGCGGGCCCCGATGGCGACGATCAGGTCGGCCTCCGCGATCGCGTAGTTCGCGTACACCGTCCCGTGCATCCCGAGCATCCCCAGGGAGAGCTCGTGCGTCTCGGGGAACGCCCCGAGCCCCATCAGGGTGGTGGTGACCGGGATGCCGGCCTTGACGGCGAGGGCGGTGACCTCCTTGTCGGCCCCCGAGGTGATCGCGCCGCCGCCGACGTACATGATGGGTCGCTTCGCCTTCGAGATCTCCGCCGCCGCGCGCTTGATCTGCTGCGGGTGCCCCTCGTAGGTCGGCTTGTAGCCGCGGAGCTCGATCGTGGCGGGGTAGGGGACGGCGGTCTCGGCCCTCTGGATATCCTTCGGCAGGTCGACGAGGACCGGCCCCGGGCGGCCGGTCGAGGCGATGACGAACGCCTCCTTGAGGATCCGCGGTAGGTCCTCGATCCGGTCCACGAGGTAGTTATGCTTGGTGATCGGCCTCGTGATGCCGACGATGTCCGCCTCCTGGAAGGCGTCGTTTCCGATCATCGGCGTCGGTATTTGGCCGGTGAGCGCCACGAGCGGGACCGAGTCCATCGCGGCGGTCGCGATCCCCGTCACGAGGTTGGTCGCCCCGGGGCCCGAGGTGGCGAGGCAGACGCCCACCTTGCCCGAGGCGCGGGCGTAGCCGTCGGCGGCGTGCGCCGCGGCCTGCTCGTGCCGGGTGAGGATGAACCTGATCGGCGACTCGTAGAGCGAGTCGAAGATGTCCATAACCATGCCGCCGGGGTACCCGAACAGGACCTCGACCTTCTCCCGGAGCAGCGCGTCGACGACGATGTCGCATCCTTTCATCACTGGTTCCCCGTCCGCGTTACCTGCAGATCGCCCCCGTCGCGGCGGAGGTGACGGACCGCGCGTACCGCGCGAGGTAGCCGGTCCGCACCTTCGGGGCGGGGGATTTCCACGCCTTCAGCCGGGCGGCCATCTCCCGGTCGCCGAGGGCGACCTTCAGGGAGCGCCGCGGCATGTCGATCTCGATCCGGTCGCCGTCGCGCACGGCGGCGATCGGCCCCCCCTCCATCGCCTCCGGGGAGACGTGCCCGATGCAGGGGCCCTTCGTGCCGCCCGAGAACCTGCCGTCGGTGACGAGGGCGACGTCGTCGGCGAGCCCGAGGCCGACGATGGCGGCGGTGAGGGAGAGCATCTCCCGCATCCCGGGGCCCCCCTTCGGCCCCTCGTAGCGCACGACGATGACCGTCCCCGGCTTGATCTTCCGTTCCATCACGGCCTTCATCGCCTCCTCCTCGCCGTCGAAGACCGCGGCGCGGCCGGTGAAGCGCCTAAGCGCGGGCTTGACCGCGCTCTGCTTGACCACGGCGCCGTCTGGGGCGAGGTTCCCCGACAGGACCGCGATGCCGCCCTCGGGGCCGACCGGATCGGCGAGCGGCCGGATCACCGCCGGGTCCCGCACGACGCCGAGGCGGGCGATCTCGAGGATCCCGCGGCCGTCCGCCGTGGGACTCTCCTCGAGCATCGGGGCCAGGACGGAGAGGACCGCCGGGATCCCGCCCGCCCGGTGCAGGTCCTCCATGCACCAGTTCCCCCCGGGCTGCATGCTCGCCAGGTGCGGGGTGGACTTCGAGATCCGGTCGAACAGGGAGAGCGGGAGGTTCACCCCCGCCTCGTGGGCGATGGCGGGCAGGTGCAGGACGGTGTTCGTCGAGCCCCCGAGCGCCATGTCGACGCGGATGGCGTTCATGAAAGCGGGGAGACGAGCGATGCTGCGCGCGCCGGTTCCCGCGCGCGCGAGGGCGACCGCCCGCTCGCCGCTCTGCTGGGCGATGCGGCACTTCTCCGCCGCGACGATCGGCGCGGCGGCGCAGCCGGGCAGCGACAGGCCCATCGCTTCGGTCAGGCACGCCATCGTGTTCGCCGTGTACATCCCCTGGCAGGAGCCGGGGCCCGGGCAGGCCCGGATCTCGATCTCGCGCAATTCCTTCTCGTCGATCTTTCCCGCCTTGAAGCGTCCGATCGCCTCGAAGGTGTCCTGGACCAGGGTGAGCTTCTTGCCCGCCCAGTCGCCGGCGAGCATCGGCCCCCCGGTGACGACGACGCCGGGGAGGTCGAGGCGCATCAGCGCCATCAGCATCCCGGGGGTGATCTTGTCGCAGTTCGTCAGAAGCACGAGCCCGTCGAAGGCGTGCGCCGTCGCCACGCACTCCACCGAATCCGCGATCAGCTCGCGGAGCGGGAGCGAGTAGCGCATCCCGGCGTGCCCCATCGCGATGCCGTCGCAGACGCCCGGGATCCCGAAGAAGAACGGCACGCCGCCCGCCGCGCAGATTCCGCGCTCGATGAAGCGCTCGAGGCCGCGCAGGTGCGTGTGGCCGGGGATGAGGTCGTTCCAGGCGGTCGCGACGCCGATGAACGGCTTCTCGAGATCGCCCCTCCCGAGCCCCGTGGCGAAGAGGAGCGCGCGGTGCGGCATCCGCTCGAGCCCCTTCGTGACCGCCTCATGGCGCATCCGCGGCGACGCGCCGCGGGAACCCTTCGCGCCGCGCCCCTTCCTGTCCGTTCCAGGCATCATTCCCTCTTTTCTCCGCTTTTCTCGAGAAGGCGGATGATCTCCTCCAGCCGCTCCTCGAGTCGTTCCGTCCGGCGGTAGAACTCTCTGCTTGCGTCGAAGAAGTCCACCGTCTTCAGCGCCGCCAGGATCGCCACGGCGGTCATCACCGATAGGAGCAGCAGAAAGAACAGCACGGTGAACGCGACCATCGGCAACCTTTCCGGGCGCCCGCGGAGTGCCGTCGGCGACGCGCGCCCCGACGGCCGCCAGCGCCGCCCTGGCGGCCTCCTGCTCCGCCGCCTTCTTGTTCGGTCCCGCCCCGCGCCCCAGCGGCACGCCGCCGAGGCGCGCCTCGACCTCGAACGTCTTTCGGTGCTGCGGGCCGCGGCTCGACAGGAGGACGTACCGCGGAGACCCCTGCCCCCGCTCCTGCCCGTACTGCTGGAGCATGTTCTTGTAGTTCAGGCGGTCGCGCGTCGAATCGATCCGCGCCAGGAGCCCGCTGAACAACGCCGAGGTGACGCGGCGCGCGGCCTCGATCCCCCCGTCGAGGTAGATCGCCGCGATGACGGCCTCAAGGGCGTTGGCGAGGTTCGAGCTCCTCTCCCGCCCGCCGCCGGCCGCCTCCCCCTTCCCGAGGAACAGGTGCGCGCCGAGCCCGACTTCGGCGGCGACGCCGGCGAGCGAGTCGCGGCTCACGAGCACCGACCGCATCAGCGTCAGCTCGCCCTCGTGTCGCCTGCGGTAGCGGCCGTACAGGTGCCGGGTGATGACCAGCCCCAGCACCGAGTCGCCCAGAAACTCCATCCGCTCGTTGCTCGGCGCATCCCCGCCGCCCCGCTCGTGCGCGTACGACGAGTGAGAGAGCGCCTCGAGCAGGAGCGCGCGTTTTTTGAAACGGTATCCCAGCCGCTCCTCGAGGCGTGCGAGCTGATCTGCGTCGGGCATGCGGGCCTCTCCGGCGGAAGGTAGTATAGCGCACAGGAGGGCGGGCCTGCACGAAAAATACTGGGGACGGAGGGGGGCGGTCCGAGGCGCCGGATCCGGATCCCCCCGCACCCGGAACCCGGACGGCGGCGGGAACGAGGGCGGTTTCGGGGAGGGGGGGCAGCGTAACGTAGTGTATGCATAAAGGAGGAAGGAGTCCCCGGAAGGGGGGTGAAAAGGGTAAGGTGACAAGGAGACAACAAAGGTATCCTCTCCGGTTCAATCGGGCAGGAAAGAAAGGAGAGGATACCGTGCCACGAACGAGACGCAGTGTGTGGGAGTTCGATCCTGACAGGCAGACCTTGTCTTCATGGTGGGAGATGCGGCCTGTGGTATTGGGGTCGGACCACGATATTGTATTGTGCCGGAATGCGTTATGCCGAAAAATGCCCTGAAAAGGGCCTTAGAAGCGATGTTTGGGGGTCAAAACAGCGTGTAACAGATCCATCAGTCAATTTGAGTCGAGATTGCCTCGTCGCTGCGCTCCTCGCGATGACGTGTCTGAACGATTCCGCAGTGGTTCGACGGAGATGAGTTGCATGGCGAATCGTGCGGGGCGAATCGCCTCGCGATCAGCAACACGAATGACCCGGGTTACGGCCTCGAGCGTTGGGTCGGCGCTCCCGCCCGGGAATGCGTAGAAGCGATTTTCGGGCCCCGAAATCGCTTCTAAGGCCCTTTTAGGGACCAGAATAGTCGCACCATCTACTCCCGCAACGAATTATCGTGGTCCGCCCCCAATACTCACATAAACCTTATGACGTTACTGGAGGTCGTGTGCGGGAGACGCGCCGTTCCGGCACTGCGCGCAAGACCTGTCTCAGGACGGCGGTTGCCCCCCGGATGCGGCGTACGGTATCCTGTACGGCGTGAGGACGATCTTCCGCGCAGACAGGCGGGGCGCGCGTGCATCCGGGGAGCGCAGACGGGGATGAAACGGCACCTTGCGTATCTCGCCGCCGTTCCGGCCCTGGCCGTCATCTCGTGCGGGCGGACCGGCGAGGCGCCGCCCGGGCCGAACGGGGGCCGGACGCGAGTCGCGTGCGTGGGCGACAGCATCACCTACGGGCTCGGCCTGTGGAACCGGGGGCGGGACTGCTACCCCGCGCGACTGGGAGGGATGCTGGGCGGCGGCTACGAGGTTCGCAACTTCGGCGTGAGCGGCGCGACGCTCCGCGAGAACGGGGCGCTCCCCTACCGGGGCACGCGGGCGTTCGTCCAGGCGACGCGCTGGAACCCGCAGATCGTCGTCATCATGCTCGGCACCAACGACGCCGCGGAGTGGAACCGGCGGACCGCCGCAGAGTTTTCCCGGGACTGCCCGGCGTTGCTCGACCATTTCGCCGCGCTCCCGGCCACACCGCGCCTGTTCCTGGGGCTCCCGCCGCCCGTCTACGCGGGGGGAGGGGAGCGCGCGGTCCGGGCCAACCCCGCCATCCGGGAAATCGCCGCGGCGCGCGGCATACCCCTGATCGATCTCGACACCCCCCTGCGCGGGAAGCCGGACCTGTTCCCCGACGGGCTTCACCCCAACGCCGAGGGGGCCGGGATCATCGCGCGGGAGGTGTGCCGCGCGGTGCGGGGAATGGAGTAAGGAGCAAAGCGGCTCCCATGTCGGGCCGCGCCCCTCGCGCGGCAACGGTGGTATCCGAACGCATGCCCCGCGGATCACGGCGGAGACGGTTTTCGATCGCATCGGGGAGGGGGGGAGAATCGTGGCCGGCCGCGAGGGGCGGAAGCGGATACCTGCAGCGCCCGCGCCGCGGTTACCAGCCCCAGTCGCGGCCGCGGTAGCCGTAGCCCTCGCCGATGTCGATGATGGGGATGTTTGGCGGCGGGAAGGCTTCCGGCGGCTGGAAGTTCACCTGGACCGGCGGCGCGACCGGCGGCGCCTCGCCGTGGAGGGCGTAGAGGGTGTTGTCTATCGATCCGATGTAGACGGTCCCGTCCGTCCCGACCGCCGGTGAGGAGTTGACGTAGTTGTCCGTCTCGTAGACCCACGAGAAGACCCCCGCCGAGGTCAGCGCGTAGACCAGCCCGTCGTCGCCCCAGGAGAAGCCGACGCCGAAGTAGACCTCCCCGTCGGAGGCGAGGGCCGGCGAGGAGAAGAGGGGGCTCTCCGCCTCGTAGCTCCACACGAGCGCTCCCGGGGACGAGAGTGAGTAGAGGCGGCTGTCGAGCGAGCCGAAGACGATGCGGCCGTCCGTGGAGATCGAGGGCGAGGAGAGTATCTCGGCCCCCGTCTCGAAGCTCCAGTTCAGCCCGCCGGAGGCCTGGAGCGCGTAGAGCCGGTTGTCGTCCGCGCCGACATAGACCATGCCGTTCGTCTCCACCGCCGGGGACGACCAGATCCCCCA
>Ga0209723_1001257_pt1 | contig 40651 bp, 32 predicted proteins | sample BiotimSIPDNA_2_FD_185750 | JGI IMG/M metagenome (GOLD analysis project Ga0209723, IMG submission 185750) | Anaerobic biogas reactor microbial communites from Washington, USA - Biogas_R2 time_0 SIP DNA (SPAdes) (version 2) | ecosystem: Engineered > Bioreactor > Anaerobic > Unclassified | place... | reverse complement strand
ACCGAAAGTTGATCGGCATGGCCTGGAATGGCCGATCGCCATGGAGCGTACTGGCTGATCGGCATGGCGTGGATTAGGTGATCGGCATGACGTGGAATCGCTGATCGGTTTGGGGCGGAATACGCACACGCAACCCTTTAGATTATATCATGGCACGTTTTTCACGGCTTTATCCAGCCTATTGGATTTCAGTTGCCATCACATTTTTTGTTGTAATGATCTTTACTCTGCCCGGGCGCGAAGTTTCAACTAACGTGGCACTTCTCAATCTGACTATGCTGCAGGGATTTCTTGGTGTGGCTGCGGTGGACGGTGTTTACTGGATTTTATCCATTAATTTGACATTCTATGCCATAATGTTTTTTGTTTATGTTATAAAACAAACAAACCATTTGAGAAGGTTTGCGTTTGCATGGGTATTGGTTACGGTACTCAACCAGCTAATGAAGAACACGGTTGGAATTGACTGGCCTGGTGACCAGATTGTTTTTCTTCAAAACTATGTACCAATGTTTATGGCTGGTACTGTTTTTTATAAGATGAGGAGTGAAGGGATAAGAACAGTAGACCATATGAGTTTGATGTTTTATTTGGGTGCACAATGGTATGTCAGTAACTGGCAGAATGCCGCTGCAATGTGTGCAATGTATCTGTTGTTCTATTTATATATTTATGATGGGATCAAATGGTTGGCGGTGAGACCACTGCTGTTTGTTGGTGGTATTTCTTATTCTCTGTACCTAATTCATCAGAACGTAGGTTATGTGATTTTGCGAGGGCTCTACGGGTGGGGGCTGGATCCTTTGGGGGCAATACCCATCGCGGTCGTCGGAGTCGTTATTGTAGCGACGGGGATAACGTATTTGATCGAGCGGCCTGCAAGCAGGATGATTCGAAGGCGGTACCGGGTTGGAATGGGTCGATGGATGGATCGGAGGGTGTCAACGCACAGCGATGCCGGCGTGTCGCGGCCGGTTGAATAACGGGCGACGCCCGCTGGGCATGGGATGTGTTTGTCAATGTGTGCATAAACAGAATCACGGTATGCAGTGGTTGGTCCGTGACATCTTCTTCCGAAGCCGCCTCCTCCAGTTGCCGTAGTGGTCCCCGCTTGTGCTCGGCACGGTTCCCGGGACGTTCTGTGGATGGGTCTCGAGTTCCAGATCCTCTAGGTTTACCAGGGTGAGACGGGCGGGGCTGTTTGCAAGGTGTGCGAGAACCGCGCGCAGAATATGGGCTGGGTCCTCGGTGGCAGTGGATGCTGCGAAAACAGGCTCGCATCCGAGAGCGGCGGCTGTGTCGGCCTGCCGCTCCGCCCACTTGTATAGCCGGGCGATAAGCATGGTTCGCGCCGCCGTCGCGCGGTGTGCCCGCTGCTCATCAAGCTGCCCTGTCTGGACCCGGACCTCGATATCCCGGCCCCCCAAGAACCCCGCGAATGGGAACATGTCGTGTGTGTTGAGGCTCGCGACGCTTCCCTGAGGCACGGGTGCTATCAGTTGCGCCGCGCGGGGGCGCAGGGAGGTCTGCAACACCCAGCTGCGAAGAACGCCGTGCCGCCTCATTGTGGACCGTACGCCCGGTGAGACCGTGCCCAGGTCTTCTCCTACCACGACCGTCCTGTTGCGATGAGACTCCAGACACAGAACGGCGTACAAGTCCTCGGTGGGATAATTGACATATACACCGTCTGTTGCCTCCATTCCCTCAGGCACCCAGAACAGCCGGTGGAGCGACATTATGTGGTCGATGCGCAGGTAACCGGCGTGACGCATGTGATGCCGCAGACATCGGGCGAAGTACTGATGCCCGTCCTCGCGAATACGTTCCGGGTGCAGAGGGGGCAGCGCCCAGTCCTGTCCCTTGGCGAAGAAATCGTCGGGAGGAGCGCCGGTGGACATACCCCGCGCGAAGAGTTCCGGCCACCGCCATGCGTCGAACCCGTCTGGATGGACTCCGAGGGGCAGATCGAGAAAGAGATCCGGCCCGTCCCCGCCCGAAAAACGGCCGAGCTGCTCCTCCATCTGCCACTGACAGTAAAGATGATATCGCTTGGCTGCAGCGGCAGAGTCTGCGGAGGGCCAGTCTTCCCGCCCGGCCCGGAAGGTTGCGTAATCCTGGGCCAGCGGATGCTCTCTCAGATGACGCTCAAAGGCCTTCCGCCGTGCCGTAGCCGCGTCTCGCCCCTCCGGGCCGGGGTTCGAGAAGAAGTCCTCTGCCATTCTCTCCAACACCCTCCGCTTGAGACCCATGACTCCCCGGTAATCCACCAGGGGTTCGGCGCGCAGTGCACGGAGTTCAGCTTGGACGTCGGCGCTCGCCCACAACTCTCGGGCGGCGGTGCACCGGTCCCATTCTGGAATCTGCTCCACGGCCAAGTAGAACTCGTTCCAGAACAGCCGGCTCACCGGGCGGTAAGGAGAAGGATCAAACGGCTCGTTGAAAAACATCGCCAACAACGGGAGCGTCGAGACCACGCAGCCTCCGCGCGATCCCACCCAATCACGGAGCGCCCTCAGTTCGGCCAAATCCCCCGCGCCCCAGTCACGCTCGCTCCGGAGCGCGTAGAGCGGCGCGAAGATCCCCCACGGACGTCCCTCAAGGGCCTTCAGCGGATCGGTAACCGAGGCGTCGGGCCAGTCGCCGGCCAAAGCACCCGGCGCTCCGGCAGCCCTCGCCACCCCCTCCCCGGGTCGGCGTGATTCTCCTGCTTCCGGCCGCCAGCACCGCCGTGGCGCTGAGATCACCGCGGCTTCGTCCAACGATGTCCCGTACTCCACCACCAACTTGTGATAGCCATAAGGCAGCCGCGGCAGTTTTCGGACAGAAACGGACTCCCCGGCTGCAATCGGGCATTCCCACGATGTCTCCGTGCCATCTTCCAGGGTCAGGGTCAGTTTCGCGCGATTCCCCCTTGCGCGCCCGTGGCACCCCGAGACAAGCCACTCTGCGGGAGGCACTTTCGTAAGCACGGATCTGCCCTCCCAAGCCACCAACACCGGCTCGATCAGCCGTCTCCCAAGCTCCCGTTTACGCTCGCGGATGGCAGCGCTCACCTGCCGGTCGCCGACCGCCCGCTGGTCACCGAGGTCGGCCCCGAGCGCTCTCAAGATTGCGACGATGCTCTCAACCGGCGACTCCCGCCACTTTCCGCGGGTGTCGCGGTAGCCGGTCTGCACGCCGTACAGCTCGCACAACTCGGAGAGCAACGGGTTGGAAAAATCGAGGCGACGCGCGCCGGAGAGTCCGTCGCGCCGTCCACCAGAGGATTGAGGATGTCCATTCTGGGATACCATCGCTATGTAACAGCTTACCCGACTCAAGCGCGGGCGGATCCGAAACGTTGCGACTTCCCAAGCACAAGACTCGAATCGTCTGTACCATCGGTCCGGCTTCACAGGCCTCCGGCACGCTGGAGCGCATGATCCGGCAGGGGATGGATGTCGCCCGCCTCAATCTGGCCCATGGTGACATCGAGAGCCACCGATCCACCATCGCCGCTATCAGGACGGCGGCCGAGCTGGTCGGCAGACGGGTCAGCCTGCTGGCGGATCTACCGGGACCCAAGCTTCGGGTCGGTCGACTGCCGGGCGATCAGATCGAGCTGGAACGCGGACAGTTGGTCCGACTCGTGGCTTTCGCAAATGAAACGCCAGGCGAACCGGCGAAACAAACAGGGGACGAGACTGTTCGCCGGTCGCGAATCCAGGAGGTCCCCTTCGATCTCCCCGCGCTGCCAGCGTCGCTGAAGCCGGGAGACGATGTCTTCCTGGACGACGGACTCATTCAGCTCCGGATTCGCAACGACCCGGCCCCGACACGGAGCCGCGGCAGCGATGGTCGCGGCCACCTCGCGAAAGTCCTGCTGGGCGGCACTCTCCGCTCCCGGGATGGGATTGCGCTGCCCGGGATCCACTTGGATATCCCTGCGTTCACTGCACCCGACCGGGAGCTGCTCGCTTTCGCGCTCGCGGAAGGTGTCGATGCTATAGGCGTCTCGTTCGTGGAGGGTCCTGAAGACGTCGCTAGGGTTCGCGAGGCGGCGACCGCTTTGGGGGGCGATCCCTTCATCATCGCCAAGATCGAGCGCGCCCAGGCCATGGAGCGGATTGAATCCGTTCTCGCGCTTGCTGACGGAATCATGGTCGCGCGCGGAGACTTGGGGGTGGACATCCCTCTCGAACGCATAGCCGTAGCTCAGAAGACTCTTATCCGCCGGGCCAACGCAGCCGGAAGACCTGTCATTACTGCCACCCAGATGCTCGAATCGATGACGGTGCACCGCCGCCCCACGCGGGCCGAAGTCACCGATGTCACAAACGCGATCCTCGACGGCACCGACTGCGTGATGCTCTCCGAAGAGACGGCCATGGGCCGCCACCCAGTGGAGGCTGTTGCCACCATGAGACGCATCGCCGAGACAACCGAGCGCCATCTCAGTACTCCCCAACCACCCTCAAGCGATGTCATTTCGGTTGCCGGCGTCCTGGCTCAACAGGCCGCCGTGATGGCGGACCAGCTGAACGTGCCCTACATCATCGCCCCCACCGAGACCGGCGCCACGGCCCGCGCCATCGCCCGAGTGCGTCCCCGAGCCTGGATCATCGCCTTCAGCCCCTCGGAAGAGACCTGCCGCCGACTCCAGTTCTCGCGCGGGGTATACCCGGTTTTCGTCCGTCGCGAAGTCGACTGGCACGGAATCGCCCGTCGCTGGTGGCATGAACAGGGACTGAAGCCGGGCCTGGCGGTGCTTATCCAGGACAATAGACGCCTGGAAGTGATCGATTTGACCCTGCAGGCAAGTAGTCGGCCCGCAACACCACCTGTCTCCGCCGTTCAGGAGGACGTCCAATGACAGCCCAGCCTCGTTATGCTCTCCCCACCGTGCCGGAGCCTCTCCGGGGACTCGTCGACCTGGCCCTTGACATGCGCTGGTCCTGGAGCCACGCTTCCGACGAACTTTGGGAGCGACTGGCTCCGGAGCTGTGGGACATCACTCACAACCCCTGGCATATTCTCCAGACGATCTCCCAGACCGAACTGGAGAAGGCGGCGGGCGACCAGGAGTTCCTCAGGCTCTTGGAGTTTCACGTTCTGTCGAGAGGCGCCAGTCTCGCCGCCCCAACCTGGTTCGAGCAGATATATCCTGAAGCAGCGGGCACAGCTGACGCGGCGTGCACAGACACTGCGTCCGGCGGCGCCGAAGCAACGCCGACAGTCGCGCCCCCTACCCCGACGATCCTCGAACCCCCTAGCGGCCTGCCACGAGCCCCGGCCGCCTCTCTCGGCCCCGTCGCCTACTTCAGCATGGAGTTCGGCCTGAGCGAAGCCCTCCCCATCTACAGCGGCGGACTGGGCATCCTCGCCGGAGACTTCCTTAAGGCCGCCAGCGACCTGGGCGTGCCGCTGGTCGGCGTGGGGTTGCTGTGGCAGCAGGGATACTTCCGGCAGGCCTTGAACTCCGCAGGAGAACAGATCGAGTTCTATCCCTTCAACGATCCCGGGCAACTCCCCATCGTGCCGCTACGCGACGCGGACGGAGAATGGATGACCGTCGCCCTGCAGTTCCCGCGCAGAACCGTCCACTTCCGAGCTTGGGAGGTTCATGCCGGACGGGTCCGACTGTATCTGCTCGATTCCAACCATCTGATGAACAGCCCTACCGACCGGGGTCTCACCAGCGAGCTCTACGGCGGCGGCCCCGAGATCCGCCTACAGCAGGAGATGGCACTCGGCATCGGAGGTTGGCGGTTACTCCGCCAGCTCGGCCTGCAACCCGAGATCTGCCATCTCAACGAAGGCCATGCCGCTCTAGCAGTACTGGAACGGGCCCGTTCGTATATGGAGGACCAAGGGACGACTTTCGACGTAGCCCTCACGGCCACAAGGGCCGGGAATCTCTTCACCACCCACACACCGGTGGAGGCCGGGTTCGACCGGTTCTCCGCCGGACTCGTCGCCGAGTATCTGGGGGAATACGCTGAGCGACTCGGCATCGGGTTGGGACGCCTGTTGGCCCTGGGCCGATGCCCGGCCAATGCTTGGTGTGCTCTGGAAGGCTCCGGGGAGATGGGCGCACCTGGTGACGGAACCGCCGGTGACCGCGGCACCGAGCCCTTCAACATGGCCTATTTGGCCATCCGCGGCAGTGGGGCGGTCAACGGTGTCAGCCGGCTCCACGCTGAGGTAAGCCGCGGACTTTTCCAGTGTCTGTTCCCCCGCTGGCCCCGCCAGGAGGTACCCATAGGCCATGTGACCAATGGTGTGCACGTCCCCTCTTGGGATTCGCCGGAGGCCGATGCTCTGTGGACCACGATCTGCGGCAAAGGCCGCTGGCTGGGCGGTCTCACAGGCCTGGGCAACGCTATTCGACAGGTGAAGGACGAAGATCTCTGGACGTTCCGCAATGTCAACCGACAGAAGCTCGTCACAGTGGCACGAGAGCATGTCACCCGGCAGGGCCCGGTGGCAGGGAGTCTCGAGGGCCTAGGTCAGGACCCGAGTTGCGTGTGCGATCCGGCGAGACTAACCGTTGGCTTCGCCCGGCGCTTCGCCACTTACAAGCGGGCCAATCTATTGCTGCACGATCAAGCCAGGCTTGAGCGCCTGCTCTGCGGCGATGACGCCAAGATGCAGTTGGTACTGGCCGGGAAGGCCCACCCCGCCGACGCGGCGGGTAAAGCCATGATCAAGCAATGGACCGATTTCATCGAGCGATGCATGACACGGCCGCACGTCATCTTCCTGGTCGACTATGACATGGGCATCGCCGAGCACCTGGTGCACGGGGTGGATGTGTGGTTGAACACGCCTCGCCGCCCGTACGAAGCAAGCGGGACGAGCGGCATGAAGATCCTGGTGAACGGTGGATTGAACCTGTCGGAGCTCGATGGCTGGTGGGCAGAGGCCTACCACCCCGACGTCGGGTGGGCAATCGGAGATGGCTTGGAGCATGACTCCGATCCTGCCTGGGATGCGGCTGAAGCCGAGCATCTATACCACCTGCTGGAAAACGAGATCATCCCTGAGTTCTACGACCGGGACGAGCGCGGGATACCCCGCCGCTGGATCGCGCGGGTCCGAGAAAGCATGGCCCGTCTGACTCCTCAATTTTCTACCAACCGCATGATGCAGGATTATCTCGACCGCTATTATCTCCCCGGGGCGGCCGCCTACCGCGAGCGTACGGAGCTGCGCGGCCCGGGGATCTCACCGCTTGGGCCGGCTGCCGAAATCGAAGCGTGGCGGACGCACCTCGACCAACACTGGCATGAGATCGCTTTCCTCGACTACTCAACCCGGACAGACACCGGGCCCGAGGGCTACATGTATACCGTCAGGGTAGAACTGGCACTGGGAGATATCTCGCCCGACGCGATCATCGTGGAGCTCTATGCCGAGCCACTGGATAATGGTGCCCCGGAACGACACGTACTCACGACCGACACGGCAACCTACGGCAAAGGAACGGCCGCCACTGGGGCCTACAGCTTCCAGGCTGTTCTGCCGGCCACCCGGCCGTCCGGCGACTACACGCCACGGGTCATCCCCCGGCACGAGTATGCGCGTATCCCTCTGGAGGCGGGCCACATACTCTGGTATCGATAGCATTGCAGGGCGGGTGCGCGTCCTGATCCGGCACTCTTGTCACGCGGCGGGACGCGACCCGCTCATCCAGTCGGCAGCCTCACGACAAACCGCGCCCCGATCCGCCCGGCGGTGACCTCAACGTCCCCCGAAGCAGCCCTGGCCAGACGCCGGGCGAGAGACAATCCCAGCCCCGCTCCCCGGGACGTGGCCCCGCCAGCCTCGGCCGCTTCGGCCGCCGAGCCGCGTACTCCCGGCTCGAAGATCCTATCCTTTTCCTCTTCGGTCACACCCGCACCATCGTCCTCCACCGTGAAGACGACCTCCTTGCCGTTGCGTCCCGCTCCCAGAATCACTGTGCTCCTTGCGAAGCGGCAGGCATTCTCTACCACCGGCTGGATGATCTGCAGAGCGATGTCGCGCTCCACCCCGATATACAGACTGCGCAGCGGAGGCTCCACCCTCACCCGCACTCCGTTCTCGCCGGCGAGCACCCCGACCGAGGCCGATGCTTCCTCGAGTACCTGCCAAACACTCGCCCGGCCGCGCGCCAGGCTGCCCTCCTCCTGCGCCGCCGCCATTAATGCCTCCACGGTCCGGGTCATCTGGTCGGCACTCTGCGAGACCGATGCCAGCGCTTCCTGGTAATACGCAGGGTTGCGCTCCCGGCGCAAAGCCAGCTCAGCCTCAGCCTTGATCTTGGCCAGCGGAGTACGCAGTTGATGCGACACTTCCGCCGAGAAGCGTCGCTCTCGACGCAGACCGGCCGCCAAACGATCGAGCATGCCGTCCAACGTAGAGGCCAGCTGGGTGACCTCATCGTGCGGCTCTCCCATCTCGAAGCGCCGGTCGAGGTCGGCGATGCTCCACGCTTCTGCTTCTGCGGTCATACGCGAGACCGGGCGGAAGGCGGCGTTGAGTACCCATCTCCCCACGAACCCCAGCACGAGCAGGAGAACCAACGCGAGCGCCCCTGTGGCAAGCAGCGTCATCCGCAGATTGTAGTTGTACGACCCCATCCAAAGACCAGAGACGATGGTGCCGATGCGTTCCTCCTCGTAGTAGAGGGGCACTCCGTAGAGACGTACCTCCTGCTCGGGTACATCCAGGTACTGAGCCGGTTGACCATCGAGCGACTTCGCCGCCGCCTGGAGATTCGGCTCCACGTTGGGAGAGCTGACCGTGGCCCCGCTTACAAACACCCAGATCTGAGTGCCGAACTCCTGGATCTCGCCCGTTGGCTGAGGGAGGGTGACACGCCCATTGCTGATGCTGATTCTGCTGCTCTCATCGAGGGCCAGGTTCCTCAGCCGGTCATCGGCATCCGATCTAAAACTGACCGACAGCAGGTAGTTGAAAGCCACGGTCATCACAATCAGCGCCACGGCCACCGTGGCCAACACCGCCAGCAGCAGACGACCGCGCACCCCCATCCGCGAGAACCGGTGTTTCACACCGACCTCCTCGCCGGTTTCATCGCAGCGAGTAGCCCACTCCGCGAACCGTCACGATCTGCGGCGCCCCGGGGAGCGTGCAGACCTTGCGTCGCAAGCGCGCTATGTAGGCGTCAAGACTATTGTCGTAGACAATGGCCCCGTGGGACCATCCCGTCTCTATCAAGACCTTTCTCCGTACCGCTTCCCCCGGAGATGAAGCGAGCTTCGCGAGTAGCCGGAACTCAGTGGGGGTGAGTGGCACGGTTTCCCCACCGAAGGTGACGGCATGCTTGGCCGGATCGAGGATGAGACCGGCCGCTTCCAGGGTCCGCTCCGCGCCGCTCCTGCGTATCAGGGCCTCCAACCGGGCCAGGAGCTCCGCAAACGCGAACGGCTTGCAGAGATAGTCGTCCCCACCCACGTTGAAACCGGAGAGCCGGTCGGAGAGAGTGTCTCGCGCGGTCAAGAAGAGAACCGGCGCCTTCACACCTTGGGCCCGGATCGCCTGGCAGACATCTCGGCCATCGGTGTCGGGCAGCCCTATGTCGATAATGAATAGTTCTGGAACGGTCTCAGCTATCTTGCGGAGCAATTCGGAGCCCGTTGCATAGCCCTGCGTCTCGTAGCCCTCCTCGCGCAGACCTCGCACGAGCAACGAGCGCATCTGAGGATCGTCCTCCAGAACGAAGATGCGGGGTTCCATCATGGTAGACGTAGTATGGCCTGCCGCGCGGCTGCGCACAAGCGCAGCCGCGCCAGCACCTTATCACGGACACCGGCGCAGACCTCAGAGGAGGAAGGAACAACTAGAATCTGTCGGATTCACACGGCGGGTGCGGCGCCCGGTTCTCCCGGGCGCCGCTTACGCCGTCTCCGCCGTGTGGGCGTGGTGGTGTCTCGCCCCGGTCGGGTCCGACATCCACCGGACAGGGTTGGGGCCACAGCTCAGGAGGGGGGTTGAGCAATGCTGTGTGACTCCATGACCGTATGTTTGCACGCCTTTCCTGAACTCATCCTGAACGCGTATACGTGATACATTGCTGCCCGTGGCTACAGACACCGACATCCGTGATGCTGATGAGCGTATCTTCGACTCCTGTAGTGAGCAGACAATTGTCCTGTCCGCTCATGGCCTGACCAAGGACTTCAAACATCTGCGGGCCGTCGATAGTCTGGATCTATCCGTGTGCCGCGGCGACATCTACGGTTTTCTCGGCCCCAACGGAGCCGGCAAGACCACTACCATCCGCCTCATATTCGGGCTGACCTATCCGACCAGTGGATACGCTCAGATCCTTGACTACCGCATACCGGAGAATCGACAGGAAGCGCTCCGCCATGTCGGCGGGTTCGTCGACGACCCCATGTTCTACGGCAATATGACCGCTCGGCGCAATCTGCACATGCTGGGGCGCATGAACGGCGAAGTCAGTAAGGAGCGCATCACCGAAGTACTGGAGATGGTCGGCCTCTCCGACCGGGGTACATCGAAAGTCGGCAGTTACTCCCATGGGATGCGCCAGCGGCTGGGCATCGCTCTTGCCCTAATTCACAATCCGGACTTGGTGATACTCGACGAACCCACGAGCGGGCTCGACCCGCAAGGTATGAAAGATGTGCGCGAGCTCATCCGGCATCTGGGCAAACAGGGGACCACTGTCTTCTTATCCTCGCATTTGCTGCACGAAGTGGAACTGGTGTGCAACCGGGCGGCCATCATGCGCAAGGGTAGGGTCGTAGTCCAAGGGCCGGTCTCAGAACTCCGGCCCTCCGCCAACGCCGTCAAGGTACTAACCGGCAACCAGGGGAAAGCCCTGGAAGTACTGGGCAGCTTGGTGGGGCCCGCAGGTGTGCGTCAGGACGAGGAGTATCTCGTCATCCAGGGCAGCGAAGAGCTGGTCCCCGAGGCGGTGCGCCGCCTGGTAGCCGACCAAATCGACGTGTTGGCCGTAGTGCCTGCCATTGAGCAGGGCTTGGAGGACATGTTCCTTGAGCTGACGGCCCGTGCGGAAGAGGAGGGTCGGGCGTGAACCACATCCGTCGCGAGTTCGTGAAGATCCTCTTTCAGAAACGGACCTACTTCGGCTGGGCAGGCCTGTTCCTGATCCCCTGGCTGATCACCATCGCCATGCGGCTTTCAAACGAAGGTCCTCCCCCTCCCGGCCAAGGTGGTCCTGAATTCGTCTTTCTCATCACCAGCAACGGCCTCTACGTCGCACTGGCATCGTTGTTCGCCCTCATCAGCTTTTTACTCCCTCTGCTCGCCTCCATGTCCGGCAGCCAGACGATAGCCGGCGAGGCGGAGAACGGCACCCTGAGAACGGTTTTGATGCAGCCGGTACGCCGCGGCGCCCTCCTCACGGCCAAATGGTTCGTCGCCAACCTCTACATCGCCATAGGCTTGGTGATTCTCCTGGTGAGCGCACTTGTCGCCGGGGGCGCCTTCTTCGGCTTCGACCGGATGACCCTCTTCACGGGAGAGACCGTCGGTGTCGGTCACGGCATCGGGTTGATCTGCGTCGCGTACCTCTTCTCCTTCGTGGCCATGGCTACTGTGGTGTCGCTCGCGGTGACCTTCTCCACACTGACCAATTCGGGGCTCACCGCGGTCGCCGCGGCCCTGGTGCTCGTTATCGTCATGCTGGTTCTGGGGGGCTTCAGCGTCTTCGACTTCCTCGAGCCGTATCTCTTCACCAGTCACTTCGACGCCTGGACCAACTTCTTCCAGAGCCCCGTAGACTGGGGTCCTATTACGGATGCACTCATCAACTTCGCCGTTTGGATAGTCGGGCTAACCGTTATCGCCTGGCTCATCTTCAGGCGCAAGGACATCCTCTCGTAGCCCTATCACGGAGCATCCTCTCGTAGTCCGATCACGGAGCCGCCCGAGTGTAGGCGTTGCTTGAGTCCTGGCCCACATCTGCCGACACAATCCTTGTGTAAACAGGCGTATCTGGAGCCCTTGAATTGAGCGGAGAGCTGTGGAAGTCGGATTAACGCTGGGACTCGTGCTGCTCGTCATCACCGTACCCGTCGGCGCGGGTCTGGCGCTGTACGCTTGGCGCTCCCGCGAGCTGCCCGGAGCGCTGACCTTCGCCGTCATGATTCCTCTGGCGATGCTGTGGGCTTTGGGCGGCGTCGGAGAGTTGACTGCGGAGGGTCTTCAGGCCAAATTGCTCTGGGCCAACATCCAATACGTGTCGATAGCCTTCTTCCCCGTCGCCTGGTTGGCTCTTGCCCTAGATTACACGAGGCGGCGTGCGTGGCTGACGCGAGGGCGCGTCCTTGCGCTCTGTCTCATCCCCTTTGCCACCCAGGTCATGGTTTGGACCAACGGCTCCCACCATCTTATGAGGGCCACCGTCTGGTTGGACACCTCGGGGTCGTATCCCGTGGTCGGCCGTACCTTCGGTCCTTGGTTCTGGCTCCATTGCGCCTACAGCTACACTCTCATGGGCATCGCCCTGGCCATCATCGCGGCCGCGCTGGTCACGAGCCCGTACTTCTATCGCAGGCAACCTCTCGCGCTCCTGGTAGGTTCGCTAATCCCACTCGGAACCAACATTGCCTTCGTATTCTTCCCCGACACGGCTCCCGCCTTTGACTACACACCGGTGGCCGCGACCCTCGGGGGCACCATCATCGCTTGGGGCATCTTCCAGCTCCGGGTTTTCAGCCTGGTGCCGGTGGCAAGACACACGTTGGTGGAAAACATGCCGGACGGAGTGCTGGTGCTGGATAAGAATGACCGCGTCATCGACCTCAACCGATCTGCCCAGGCGTTGATCGACCGGCCTGCTTCCTACATCTTATCCCGACCCATTTCCGCGTCCTGGGACGCATGGGGCCAGGTCGTAGCTCCCCAATCCGCCGGCGCCGGCCAAGCCGATCTCCGTCTCGGCAGCGGCGGCGGCCAACGTCACTATGAGGTGAAATGGTCACCGCTTATCCGCCACGGACGCGCCGTGGGACGCGTCGTCGTACTCGGCGACGTGACCGAGCGGGTCCTCATGGAGGAGAACCTGCGGCAACAGACACTCACCGACGGACTCACGGGGCTACCCAACCGGGCCCTCTTCATGGCCAGACTCGAGGACGCCATCCGCCTGGCCCGGCGCCATAAGGATGGGGTCTTCGCCGTCATGGTCCTCGATTTGGACTGGTTCAAACACGTCAACGACAGCATCGGTCATCTGGCCGGAGATGCCTTGCTGCGAAGCGTGGCCGCCAAGCTGAAGCGCTGCGTCCGAGAAGTTGACACCGTCGCCCGTATGGGAGGCGATGAGTTCATGATCCTGCTGAACTCCATCACGAGCGCCCGCGATGTCCTACCCATCTTGGACCGGATACAGGAAGAATTGCGATCGCCCGTCTATTTCAGACAGCAGGAAATGACCGCCGCCTGCAGTGTGGGCGTGGTCATGTGGAATCCCTCCTATGATGATCCGGAGAGCCTGCTGCGGGCGGCCGATACAGCCATGTACCAGGCCAAGGACGGAGGCCGGGGCTGCCACCGCATCTTCGATGAGGAGATGCACAGGTCGGTGATGCGCACCCTCAAGGCCGAGACCGATCTTCTTACCGGAATCAGGCAGAAGCGCTTCTCGCTCGCATACCAACCGATCATCGAGCTGGAGACAGGCAAGATCCGCTCCCTCGAGGCGCTTTTGCGCTGGCACCATCCAGAGCGGGGAACCGTGTTCCCCGACGACTTCGTGGCTCTGGCCGAAAGCAGTGGTCTGATCGTGAGGCTGGGTGAGCTGGCGCTCGAGAGAGTGTGCGATCAGATCAGCCGCTGGCGATTGCCCGCCAACTCGGTGACGAATCTACCGGTGAGCCTGAATCTTTCGCCTCGCCAATTGATCGAACCGGATTTCGTGGGCACTGTGATGGACCGCCTGGCCGACTGGCAGATCCCACCGGATCGCCTTATCCTCGAAATCACTGAGGCAGCGCTGATCCGTGACCCACTCAAGTCCAAAAAGACCATGCAGACCCTGCGGGACGTGGGGATCAGGCTGTGTTTAGACGACTTCGGCGCCGGTTGGTCGTCTCTTCAGCATCTCACCACGTTTCCGGTTCAGGAGCTCAAGATCGACCATGTCTTCACCTCAAAGATCGCCCGAGGAAACACCGATTTCGAGGTCGTACGATCGCTTATCGCCTTGGCGCACACTCTTGGGCTACACGTGACGGCCGAAGGCATCGAGAACAGCGAGCAGTGGCGTTTGCTGCAGGAGATCGGCTGTGACTGCGGTCAGGGCTACTACGTCGGTAACCCGATGGAACCGGCAGAGCTCGCCCAGTATCTGGAAGACCTGCAGCGCGGGAGTTGTCCTTTGCTAGAGCCCGCAGCCGGCGAATCCGGCCGGCGAGCACTTCCCATCCATGCCGTCCGGCCACGCGGGGACGACGGCCCCGTCTGGCGTCCGCATACGCCCGGCCCTATCCCAGGTGAGCTTCCTCTCCCGTGAGGAAGTACCGGAGTCTCTCACTCAGATTCACCGCGTGATCGCCGATGCGCTCGAGGTAGCGACCGACCATGGCCAGCCGGATGGCGGAGGCCAGACTGTCTTCGCCTTTCAGTTCCACCAGCTTCTCGATGAGCCGCGTGTGTAAGTCGTCCAAGACGTCGTCTTGACGCGCGATATCTGTGGCCAGCTTGTCATCCTTGGCGGCCCAGGCATCGATGGCCGCAGCCATGACCATCGCCGCCGTTTGACCCATTTCCGCTACCAGTGCCCTGACCGGTTTCAGCTCCGGTTGACAGAAATCCTCCACCTGCGCCAGTTTCGCGATGTTGTAGCAGAGATCACCCGCTCTCTCCAGATCGTTGACGATCCTCAGGATGGCCACGATCAGTCGTAGATCCCCCGCCACCGGAGCCTGCTGAGCCAGCAGCGTCAGTGAACGCTTCTCGATATCCAAAAACAGCGCATCGATCTCATCATCGCCGTCGCGGACCCTCTGGGCCAGTTCTCTATCGCACTCGATCAACGCCGCGGTCGCCATCTGAGTGCTCTGTTCGACCAGCGCGCCCATGCGCACGACGCCTTGGTCGAGGTTCTCGAGCTCCTTGTGGAATGCGTCTCGCATATCTCCTCGTCTTCCCTTCGGCGCCGCTTACCCGAAGCGACCCGACACGTAGTCTTCCGTCCGCTTATCCCGCGGCTTCGTGAAAATCTGGCCGGTTTCCCCAAACTCCACGAGTATTCCCCAGCGGGCTGACGTGGCTTCGTCCACTTCGGTATATAGAAAGGCGGTCTCGTCGGAGACGCGAGCGGCCTGTTGCATGTTGTGAGTGACGATGACGATCGAGTAATCCTGTTTGAGTTCCTGCATAAGGTCTTCGATCCGGACGGTAGCGATAGGGTCCAGAGCGGAGGCGGGCTCGTCCATGAGGATCACATCCGGCTCGACCGCGATGGCCCGGGCGATGCAGAGCCGCTGCTGTTGTCCTCCTGAGAGGTCGAGCGCGCTCTTCTTGAGCTGGCTCTTGACTTCGTCCCACAGTGCCGCGCGCCGCAGCGACTTCTCAACCAGTTCGTCCATGTCACCCTTGTAGCCGTTGATCCTGGCACCGAAGGCGATGTTGTCGTAGATAGACTTGGGAAACGGGTTGGGCCGCTGGAAGACCATACCGATATGGCGCCGCACCACCACCGGGTCGACGCCGGGAGCGTAGATGTTCTCACCATGATAGAGGACATCCCCGTCCACCCGGGCCCCCGGGATGAGCTCGTTCATACGATTGAAACACCGGATGAGGGTGCTCTTGCCACATCCAGACGGCCCGATGATGGCTGTGATGCGGCGGGGGTGGATGTCCATACTGACGCCCTTCAGGGCGATGTTCTTGCCGTAATGCACGCTGAGATCGCGGACGGTGAAGACGGGCTGCTCCGCAAAGCCTTGTTGTCCGGCAGCGAAGCCCCGCCGTCCCTCTGAGCCGTGGCGTGCGGCCACCTCCGCCAAGGAAGGCACACCCGCTCCCTCGCGTTCACGATAGGTGCTTTCGTCGTTCATCGAGATATGCGGCTCCTTGAGGCCACCACTCGGGCCACGATGGTGAATACCAATACGATGATGAGCAATTCTAGAGCTCCTGCCCAGGCGCGGGCCTGTCCGGCCGCGAACGGATTCCTCGCTCCGTCGAAGATCGCCAACGTGAGAGAGGATATGGGCTTCTCCCACAGCTTGGCGGTCAGTTGGTAGCTGCCGAGTGCAGTGAGAATCAAGGGAGCAGTCTCTCCGGCGGCCCGGGCGACCGCCAGCATCACACCGGTGACGATGCCCGGCGCCGCCGACGGCAGGATGACCCGCAGGATCGTTTGCCACTTCGCCGCGCCCAGTGCATAACTGGCATCCTTCAGCTCATTCGGGACCAGCTTCAGCATCTCCTCCGTCGATCGCACGATGATGGGCATCATGATTATCGCCAGGGAAGCGGCACCCATCAGAGCCCCAAAACCGAACTGGACCACCAGCGCTGTATAGACGAACAGGCCTACGAAGACCGAAGGCACGCCTGTCATCACATCGGAGAAGAAACGGATAAGATTAGCCAACCAGTTCTTCTTGCCGTATTCCACCAGATAGACCGCTGCCAGTACGCCCAGAGGAATGGACACTAAGCTCGCCAAGCCGACCATGATCAGAGTGCCCACCAGGCCGTTGAGGAAGCCGCCGCCCTCACGCCGGAAACTGAGGGGCATCGAGTTGGTCAGAAACTCCCAGTCCATGGTGGCGATGCCTTTGGCGGTGATCTGATAAAGAATCAGGACCACTGGTATCATGGTAAGACCAACCGCTAGGAGCACCAGCGCGGTGTTGCGGCGGTTGCGCCAGACCCGTCTCCGCGTGGGACGGCACTCCGCAAGCGACACGCCGGGGACCATTCTTCCTCCCGCCCAGCGGCCTGATCCCTCTCCGGCCAATCCGGTTGTGTCGATATCAGTGTTCACAGTCGGTTTTCATCTCTCGATCATGCCCTATTGAATCTCCACACGAGCGCACGAGCGCCCATATTGATGATGATCGTCATCACGAAAAGGACGACCCCCACTCCGACCAGCGCCCTTATATGGTCGCCGGTGGCTTCCTGAAACTGGTTGGCTATCACGGCCGCCATCGAATAGCCGGGCCTGATGATCGACGTATCCAGTCTGACCGCCGAACCGATGAGAAGCGCGACCGCGATAGTCTCTCCGAGAGCCCGGCCAAGACCCAGCATGGTCGCCCCCACTATCCCTGCCCGCCCCCGAGGCAGCACCGCCTGCCGGATCATCTCCCATTTGGTAGCTCCCAGCGCGTAGGCCGCATGCCGGTCGGCATCGGGAACGGTGGCGAACACCTCCCGACAGAGGGAGGTGATGATGGGCGTTACCATGATCGCCAGTATCACCCCCGCGCCGAAGTAGGAGAGCCCGGATGCCGGTCCCTTGAAGATGGGAATGAATCCGAGGTACTCGGCGAGAAAGTCGGCCACCGGTTGGAGAAAGATCGGCAACAGAACGAAAACTCCCCACAGTCCGTAGATAACACTCGGTACCGCGGCGAGCAGATCGATGGCGTACCCGACAATCCCTTTCACGCGCTTGGGCGAATACTCCGTCAAGAAGAGAGATACGCCCAGGCTCAGGGGGACCGCGATCACCAGGGCGATCACCGAAGTGACGATAGTGCCGTAGATGAAGGCCAAGGCGCCGAACTGCCCGTCACCCGGGCTCCATTCGCTGCTGGTGATGAACGAGATACCCTGGGAACTGAACACCGGGAGCGCCGTCCCGGTGGTCGAGACGACCATCCAAGCGAGGACCAGCAGTATCAACACTCCCGAAAGGGCCGCGAAGACGGCGAATAGGGAGTCGCCCTTCCGGCCGGCTCCCTTTCGCCCCCGACGACCCGCGGACAGAGTCGTTTCTTGGGCCATATCAGAAGGTGCTGATCGAACCGATCTTCTCAAGGGCCAAGACCTTCAATTCGTCGGACAGAGCAGCATAACCCAGTTCTTCGGCCAACCAGGTCCCGTCGTTTAGCGACCAGGTAAGCCAGGCCTTCAGGACCTCTACCTTCGCCGCGTCTTTCATCTTCTCGAACGCCAGAATCCAAGTGGCGCCGACAATGGGGTAAGCCTCGGACCCGGAACTGTTGGAAGCAGAGAAGCGTAGATCCTCCGGGAACTCCACTCCCACGGCCGCAGCCGAGGTGGAATCGAGACTGGGGGTAACGAAGTTGCCGGCCTGGTTCTTGAGGGTGACCATCGTAAGACCAGACTCGGTGGCGTAGGAGAGTTCAACATACCCGATGCTGCCCGCCTGCTGCTGGACGACCGCGGCCACTCCGTCATTGCCCTGGCCGCCGATGCCCACGGGCCATGTCACTTCTTTGCCCTTGCCCACCTTCTCGGCCCACTCGGCCGACACTTGGTCCAGGTACCCGGTGAAGATGCTGGTCGTGCCGGAGGAGTCGGACCGATGGACCACCTGAATGGCCTGGTCGGGAAGCTCCACGTCCGGGTTGAGAGCAACCAGGGCCGGATCGTTCCAGGTGCCGATGGATCCTAGAAAAATGCCGGCCAGAGTCTCAGGGTCGAGCTTGAGTTCCTCGACACCTTCAAGGTTATACGCCGGCACAACAGCACCGAATACGGTGGGAATATGGAGAACACTTGCGCCGCCGGCGGCCTCCGCCGCGGCGAGTTCCTCGTCCTTCATGGGGGCATCGGACGCGCCAAAGTCAACCGTCATCTTAGTGAACTGCTCGATGCCGCCCCCTGAGCCGATGCCCTGATAGTTGATAGTCGCACCGGGATTGGCGGCCTGGAACTCCCCGATCCACTCCACGTAGAGAGGCTCAGGGAAGGTAGCGCCGGCACCGTTGAGGCCGGCGGCCAGAGAGGCGCCGCCGCCGGCACCAGCGGTGGTGTCGGAGCCTGTGGCTGCAGTGGTATCGCTGCCCGCCGCCGGGAGATCGCTTTCCCCGCCGCATCCGCCCACCACCAGGCTCGCGGACAAGACCACCAAAAACGCGACCGCCACGAAAACCCTGAAACGTCCGCGTGTGTTCTTCACTATCATCCCTGTCTTCCTCGCTTTCCTCTTTTGCATCATCCCATTCCCCCACTCTTAACTTCTCTACGACTCTAGCCGTCCCAGAGACGACCGGTGTTAACATTCAGTTACGGCCGCGTTAATTGTGGAGTGAGGCGGTCGATGTGGTTCTCTCATGCAGGGAGAGCGGGTGACCGATGCAGGCGACCGATAAGGCTACGAAGCGCATCCTTCTGGTGGAAGACGACGTCACCATCTCCGAGCTGGTCGCCTACAACCTGCGGCGGGCCGGCTACGATGTCCTGCAGGAATACAGCGGCCGTGCCGGCCTCGAGACGGCCCTCGGCGCCGATGTCGACCTGGTGTTGATGGATCTGATGCTTCCCGGCCTGGACGGGATGACGGCCAGCAAGGAGATAGTCCGGCGCAAGCCGGCTCTACCGATCATCATGCTGAGCGCCAGAAGCGAGCGGGAGACCATCCTCGAGGGATTTGGGTTGGGAGCGGACGACTACATCACCAAGCCCTTCGACCTTGACCTGCTGCTCGCCCGCATCCGAGCCCGGCTCCGGCGCACTCCGGCCGGCATCCCGATCCCTGCGGAGGCGGAGAACGAAGACGTCGTGGGCACCGGCGACCTGATGCTCGATCGTAATGCCCATACCATGCAGGCGGAGGGCCGTGAGGTCGCGCTCAATCCCAAAGAGTTCGACCTTCTGGAATTGCTTCTGTCCCGCCCGGGGCATCTCTTCCCCCGGGGAGAGATAGTCGAGAGGGTCTGGCACCAGCGCTATGCGCCCTCCTCGCGCACCTTGGACGTGCACATCCGCCGGCTGCGGGCCAAGCTCGAGCAATTGGGCGCACAGGTGTCGGTGCAGACGGTCCGGGGTGTCGGCTACCGGTTGGAACCCCGATGACAGAAGCCTGACCCATGCGCATCCGGTCCAAGCTCCCGCTCCTGTTCGCGCTGGCCACCCTCGTCTTCGCAGGGATCGTCGCCTTGGTAGTGGCCTTGACTCTACGTGGGGTCTTCCTCGACCGGCTGGAAGATGAGATGTCCCGCCAAGCCCAGCAATACGCCGCTACGTTGCAGGGTGCGCCGGTGGATTCAGACTCGCTTCAAGCACTCACTCAGACCATCGGATCTACCGCGAACGCACGGTTCACCGTCATCGACAGTCAGGGGTGGGTGCTGGCAGACTCCGAGGCCGATCCGGCCGCACTGGAGAACCATGGTGACCGACCTGAAATCAAACAGGCCCTCGCAGGAAATGAGGCGAGAGAGAGACGCCGCTCCGCAACGCTCGGTCAGGAGGAGGTGTATGTCGCCGTACCCCTGCCGGAAAGTTCGGCGACCTGGTCGGAGGGGGTCGTACGCATCGCCCAGCCGGCCGACCGGATCGATGCCATGCTCGCGGCCTCCTGGAGGATACCGCTCATCGTGTGGGCCGTCTTGCTCATCCCCATGATGGCCGCCGCTTATCTCCTGACCCGATCCATAACCAGGCCTCTGGAGCGGCTGCGGGACATGACGGCGCAGGTGGCATCCGGCGACTTCAACCACCGCACCAGCATCCGCCGAAACGACGAGCTTGGAGAGCTGGCCGACTCGCTCAACAGCATGGCGGCCCAGTTGGAGACGAGAGAAACCGAATTGGGCGCCGAGCTGGAGCGTTCGCAGCAGGTGCTCGCAGCCATGAGCGACGGCGTACTTGTGACTGATGCCGGCGGCCGTCTACTGAGAAGCAACCCGGCAGCCGAACGGATCCTGGGCGCCGACCTCTCCGGCACACTGGGGACTCCCCTGGTCGTAGCGGCCCGCGCCTTCCCCTCACACATGCTCGCCGAGAAAGCCCTGGAGGCCGGGCGGCCGATAACCGAGATGGTCGAACTCCCCAGCGGCCGCTCGCTGTCGGTAGAAGTGGTCCCCTTGCAGAAGGTGGGTGCACAGGAGTCCGAGGCAGGGATGGGAGACCGAAAGAGCGGTCGCGACCGGAGCGCTCCTATGCTGTTCGTCGTCCGTGATGAGACCGCCCGCCGCCTGACCGAACGGATGCGACGCGACTTCGCCACCAACGTGTCGCACGAATTGAAGACGCCCCTCGCGGGCCTCTCGTTACTGGCGCAGACCCTCAGCTCCGCCGTCCGGGAAGACCCCCGGCAGGCGGAAAAGTTCGTCGACCGCTTGTCGACAGAGGTGGATAGACTGAACGAGCTGACCCGAGATCTGCTGACCCTGTCGCGTCTGGAGGAGAGCGAGACCAGTGTCGCCACGTTTGCCCCGGTCGATCTGGCGCACTTGGCCGCGCAGGTGGTTGATGAGCTGAGCTCAGCCGCCGACGCCAAACGGCACGGCGTCGTACTTGACGTCCCGGAAGACTTGGTCGTCCCGGGTGACAAGACGGGTCTTCGGACTCTCCTGCGCAATCTGCTCGAGAACGCGATCAGGTACACCGAGCCGGGAGGACACATCACGGTGACCCTTCGCTCTTATGATGACCAGGACGGCAAGTCCTGGGCCATACTGAACGTGGCTGATGACGGAGTGGGGATACCTCTTGCCGAGCAGCAGAGGATCTTCGAGCGCTTCTACAGGGTCGACAAGGCGCGTTCCCGGGAGACAGGCGGCACTGGGCTGGGTCTGAGCATCGTGCGCCACGTAGCCGAGCGACATGGAGGCAGTGTCAAAGTGCAGAGCACAGTGGGAGTGGGATCGACCTTCACCGTTCGGTTGCCTCTCGCCTGAAGAGAGAGGCCGGGAGTCAAGACGCCGCCGTCCGCGGGAAGACCAAAACCGTTCCCTGCCGGACGACACGGGGCATGTTGGTAACCTGGAGGAGGCCCCCGGCTTCGTCCATCCCCACCGTCGTATTGGAGCACCCGCCCTCCTCGGGAGACTGGTAGTTGACGCGCACCCCGGCAGGTCTCACCTCGCTGCCCGATTCATCCACTGCTGCGAGATCGCTCCACCGCACCGCGACCGAAGGCGCATCGCAATCGGCGAACACCTCAGACCATACTATGGGGCGGACCAGATATGACTGCAACCCTTCAACACTCGTAATGGGCAGCAGATCTCGGATCGTGCTGTATACACCGGACCGCAGGTCGGTGACCTCCGCCCGCCAGGCCGGACTTCCGGAGTTCGTAGGCATTTGAGGTCCTCCCCGATGACGTTTTCCCTGCTCAGAGCGTTTGCACCGGCTCTGAAGTGCCAAAACATGTAGGCACACGTCGACTTGACATGAGCAGGTACTTCTGGCTATCCTGTAGGTGTGTATATACGGGAGACAAGGCGGCGCAACAAAGACGGCTCGGTGGTCAGCTACCTGCAGCTCGCCCACAACGAGCGCCACCCCGAGACCGGCACCCCGGTGGCCAAGATCATCCACAACTTCGGCCGCGCCGACCAGGTCGACCGCGAGGCGCTGCGGCGCCTGGTAGTTTCCATCAGCCGCTTCCTCGACCCGGCCGAAGCCGTAGCGGCCGGGTCGGGTCTTGAGGTCGAAGTCGTCGATGCGCGCCGCTACGGCGGTGCCTTCGTGCTCGACATGCTCTTCTGCCGCCTGGGCATCGGCAGGGCCCTGCGCCAGGCGGCAGAAGGTCGCCGCCTCGATGCCGACCTGGTGGAGCGCGTCTGCTTCGCCCTGGTCGCCCAGCGCGCTCTGGAGCCGGGCTCCAAGCTGGCCGCCACCCGCTGGGTGGCTGAGCGCGTCGCCATCGAGCACTGCCCGCGCTTCGACGCAGACGCCGCCTATGCCGCCATGGACTTCCTCGCGGGCGCCCTGCCCGAGATCGCCGAGGCCATCTTCGCAAGCACGGCCAATCTGCTCAACCTCGCCTGCGACCTGATCTTCGTCGATACCACTTCCACCTACTTCGAGATCGATCTCGCCGATGAGGAGGTGGAGTTGGCCGAGATGGCCGACGAGGCCGAGCGCCGGGCCGCCGTGGCGGCGGCGGGCGCAGAGGGCGGCGGCCCCACAGAGGGGGCGGGCCGGCGCTTCAGTAAGCACTCCAAGGACAAGCGCCCCGACCAGCCCCAGGTGGTGATCGGCATGGCCGTGACCAGGGAGGGCGTCCCGGTGCGCTGCTGGACTTTCCCCGGCAACAGTTCGGACCAGCTGATCATGCGCACGATCCGCGATGACCTCGCGGGCTGGCGCCTGAACCGCGTGGTATGGGTGGCCGACTCGGGCTTCAACTCGGTCGCGGGTCGCGCCTACCTTAAGAGAGGCGGCGGTCACTACGTGCTCGCCGAGCGCCTGCGCCGGGGTTCCGCAGAAGCCCGCGCCGCGCTCTCGCGCGCCGGTCGGTATCGGCGCGTGGCCGGTAACCTCCAGGTCAAAGAGGTGCGCCTCAAAGACGGCGCCCGCGCAGAGCGCTTCGTCATCTGCCACAACCCGGAGGCGGCGGCGCGCGATCGCGAGGTGCGCGGCAACCTCATCGCCTACCTGGAGAGCCAGATCGCAGGCTCCGACGCCTGGCCACGCGTACGCCGTGATGAGCTCGTGGGGGCGCTGCGCACGCGGCCCGCGCTCTATCGCCTGCTGCGGCGCACCAAGGAGGGTAAGCTACGCCTCGATGCCGCCGCCGTCGCCCGTGAAGAGCGCCTCGACGGCACGTGGCTCTTGCGTACCTCCGATGAGACCCTCTCTGCCGCCGATCTGGCGGTGGCCTACAAGCAGCTCTACCAGGTCGAGCGCGGCTGGCGCGACCTGAAGGGGGCGCTGAGGCTGCGCCCGGTGTTCCACTTCCGCGAGGACCGCATCCGCACCCACGTGCAGCTGTGTTGGCTGGCGTTGCTTCTGATCCGCGTGGTGGAGAACGCCACCGGGATGAGCTGGCGCGTCGTGCGCGACGAGCTTGAGCGCATGCACCTGGTGACGCTGGAGACGAGCGAAGGGCGGGTGGCCAAACGCTCGCAGACCACCACACCGCAGCGCCAGATCTTCGCCGCCCTGGGGCTCCCCGAACCGCCGGCGTTCAGTGACTTCGAGGTGACGACGCCCGCGTAGACAGACGCCAGCCCCGGCCCGCTGTAGTAACACGACCCCTCGCGCTTCAAGCACCACTTTTACCTGCTTGCAAACACTTTATGGGCGCTTCGTGTGCCTCTCATCTCCGGAAGTCAGGCCAGGCGCCGGCGGTCTCCGGCGAGCGGAATACACGGAAGCGGTAGGGATATCCTTGCTCCCAGGGGTAGAACAGGGTATTGGGATCGTCGGCGAACCCTCCAAGAGCCGAGAGTGTGCCCGGTAGCACGTAACCGCCCCGATGGGCTGAGGCATAGCCTCCCCAGTTGACCGCCGTATGCCCCCGATAGCGGCTATTCCACTGAAGGCCTGTATGTCCGCTACCCCAGACGCCGCCGCCCGAAGAGAAATCGACCTGCAACGCCCAGAAGTGGAGGGCCTCTCCGCGTGGCGGTTCCAGCACCTCCAGAACCGCCGACACCTCCACCAGACCCGTACCCGCGCCCACCTGCCTATACCGCTCTAACGGCATCTCCCAGATCAGATGAAACGAGGAGGCGCCGTTGGCCGAGCGGGGCGGGCCCGCTGCGCGCGGCCCGCCCCCGACCAGATTGCGCAACATGCTGCCTATGCGTGCTATGCGAGACATTCTTCGGCAGGCTCCCCAGAAATATCGGCTATCATCCCACCCCGGTTGTGTGAATATAGTGGCGGGCATCGGTGAACGCAACCGAAAAACTACTGGAAAACGCAAACGCCGACACCGGTCGTATCAACAGATGGGAAGGGACGCTGTGGACGGAAAGACAGGAAGTCGCGCAGGGGATAGCCGGGCGCAACGGGCGGCCATCCGCCGTGAGTACAAGGAGCGGACGAAGCAGCCTGGGGTGTTTCGCGTGGTCAATGCCAAGAACGGCAGGGTCCTGCTTGGGTCGGGGCTTGATCTGCGCGGTCCTCTCAACCGGGTAGCATTCGAACTTGATATGGCCATGTGCTGGAATGCCGATATAAAACAAGATCTGGAGACCCACGGCAGAGACAGCTTCCTCATCGAGGTGTTGGAGAAGGTGCAACTCAGCGATGATCCAGACTTCGATCCTGAGAACGAACTCGAGACCTTGGAACAGAAGTACTTGGAGCAACTGGACTGGTCCACCGCGTACAACAAGGACCGCCATATCCGCTACCCCTCGTAGCGCCATCTATCGGGTACACTACCAGTATCCCGGCTGACCGTGGTCTCCGACGCAAGGAGGGATACGTATGCAACCTGATAGACAGGACGGCCTAACGGACAGGGAGCGTGCGCGTCAACGCCGGGCGGAGCAGATCCAGCGGCGGCGTCTGGCTCTGGGCATCTCGGTCCTGGCGCTTCTCGTCCTGATACTCATCCTCGTGATCTCCTGCCCCGGTGGCGACGAAACGGCCTCTACCACGACCACGGAGCCGGAAGACACCACCGACGAAACGCTCCTCTCCGCCACGTTCACGGCCCGGCTCACGGGGGACGAAGCGGTTCCCAAAGTCCAGACCATCGCAACGGGCCTGCTTACGCTCGTTTACGACGCGGACACAGAGGAGTTCTCGTACGTAATCGAGGTGACTGAAGGTATCACCAATCCCAGTGTAGCCACCATCTACGAGGGTACCCCGGGCACGTCGGGTACCGCAGTCTACATGCTGTTTGCCGGACCGACGAAGGACGGCATGTTCCAGGGCGTCCTGGCCGAAGGCTTGGTCTTCGGGGATGATCTCATCGGACCGCTCAGAGGCGGGACGATCGGCGACCTCATCGCCTTGATCAAGGACGGCAATGCCTATGTCAGCATCGGTAACACGTCGCATCCGGTAGACGCAATCAGGGGCCAAATCACGTACTGAGCCTCCATCGCTTATCTCCCTCATGAGAGCCTCGTGCCGCAGCTGACCCCCGCCGGCAACACGCCGGCATGAGACGCGGAGCCCCAGGTTGAACAGCCGAAGAATAGAGGGGGTTGACAACGTCCTTCCTATTGTGATTTAATTCACAGTGAAATGAGTCACAGTAATGGAGCTGTAAGCCGATGGCATCAATCGGTACCAAACGAGACGCCAAGATATCACTGAACACAGTGGAGAGGCTCAGTCTTTACCGCCGGGCCCTCGAGGAATTGAGCCACGAGAAGATCCAGTACGTCCACTCGCACCGCCTTGCAGCCCTCACTGGAGTCACACCCGCGCAACTGCGGCGCGATCTGGCGACGTTCGGGAGCTTCGGCAATATCTCCCGGGGGTATGACGTCCGGCAGATGTCGGCCACTATCAGCCGGATCGTCGGGACCGATGAGGTGCAGAATCTGGCCCTGGTCGGGGTCGGACACCTCGGAAGAGCCTTACTCTCCTACAAAGGCTTCGAGGAACGTGGGTTCCATGTAGCAGCTGCCTTTGATGCCGACCCGGACAAGGCCGGACGCGTCTTTGCAGGTCGCCGCTGCTACAGCATGGACGACCTTGAAGAGGTCATTAGCACGCTCAACGTGCGCATCCTGGTCTTGGCTTCGCACCCCCAAGGATTGCAGGACGCTATCGACAGGGCCGCAGCCGCGGGGGTACGTTGCTTCTTGAATTTCGTTCCTAAGATCACGAGCGTCCCGGACGGCTGCTTCATCGAGCAGATAGACATCTCTGCCAAGCTGGAGAAGCTGTCCTTCCTGAGTAGGCAGAAAGTCGACCAAGTAAGCGCTGTCCGCCGGTAAATCTGAAAGCCCACTGGAGGAGCCATGGGGAAAGAGAAAATACTGATTGTGGATGATGACCGGGACCTGGTGGAGTCTATCCAGACCTTCCTCTTGGCCCGTGGGTACGCTGTAGCGACCGCCGGTAACGGCAAAGAGGCGTACGCTCAGATCGTCAAGGACAGACCCGATCTCATCGTCCTCGACGTGATGATGGACTATGAAGAAGAGGGCATGGTCCTTGCCAGCGCTCTGAAGACCGACGGCCCTACACGGGATATCCCCATCCTGATGCTTTCCGGGTTCAACGTCCAACAGGATGTTCGCGACAAAGTCCTCGCCTCTCTAATGGGGCAGGATATGCCTGCTGAGACTTTCATGGAGAAGCCGGTCAGACTTGCCGCTCTAGCCGAACGGATCGAGGCGCTGCTCCGGCGTTCCGGCACACCCAGTGACCCCACGGAGACGGAGGGCGGTCATGAGTAGCGCCCCAGCGACCCTGGCTCAACCTGCCGAACTCTCTCGCGAGCAGCTGATACCGCTTCTCCAAGAGGTTCAAGCCAAGGACGGGTACCTCTCGCAAACGGCGATGACTGAGCTGGCCCAGGCCCTGGACACTCCGGTAGCCAGTGTCTACGGGGTGGCGACTTTCTACAACCAGTTCCGCTTTGCTCCCCTGGGAGAACACGTCATCGAGGTCTGCCGGGGGACTGCGTGTCACGTAAAACAGAGCCTGACACTCTACCAGCATCTGGAGCGCCGGCTCAAACTGCGCCCAGATGGTAACTCTGCTGACGGCCGCTTCTCAGTGCTGAGCGTCGCCTGTGTAGGTGCTTGCTCCATAGCGCCCGTGATCAAACTCGATGGCGAGTTCTACGGCCATCTGACGGTGGAGAAGCTCGACGCCCTCCTCGATGGTATCGATAAGCACGACACCGAGTCACCGACTGAGCCGAACCAAGAACAACCGACCGAAGCGAGCCACTCATGAACCGCAGCGTCCTCATCGAACCCTGCTGTTCCCTCTGCACCCACTCCCCCGGACGGCCCTGCCCCGACCTGATCACCTGCATCCAGGAGGGACCTCTCTGCCACGACGACGACACCTGTCGCACCTTGCGGGCCGAGCGCCTGGAGACGGTACGTCGGGGAGGCGACGGCACGGTCCTCTTCGTCGGCGCAGGTACCTGTGGCCGTGCGAACGGCGCCCTGCACGTCATCGCAAAGACCAAATCGTATCTGGAGGAACGTTCTGTACCGGCGCGTTTGGTGGAGGTCGGCTGCGTCGGCTTCTGCCAGCGCGAGGTCTTCGTCGATCTGCAGAAAGGGGACGGCCTCCGTCTCTCTTACTGCGACCTCACTCCCGACAACGTGGACGAATTCCTTGAAGCCGTCTTTGAGAAGAACGAGCTGCGCAACCGCTTCCTCTACGGACGCTACGGAGAAGCCCCTGGCTACGAGGACGTGCCTTTGGTTGCAGACACGCCCTTCTTCAGTCGACAGACCCGAGTGGTGCTCGAGAACTGCGGTCTGATCGACCCCGCCTCACTGGATTCGGCCCTGGCCGCCGGCGCCTTCGCCGCAGCGGCCCGGGCGCTGACCACCATGACGCGCGAGGAGGTCTGCGACATGGTGGCCGAGTCCGGTCTGCGCGGTCGAGGCGGAGCCGGTTTTCCCACCGGGCAGAAGTGGAAAGTCGCGCTCAACACCGCCGCGCATCAGAAGTACCTCATCTGTAACGCGGACGAAGGAGACCCCGGGGCCTTCATGGACCGGGCCATCCTGGAGGGCGACCCCTTCAGGATCATAGAGGGCATGCTTATCGCCGCATATGCGATCGGAGCCACCAAGGCCTACGTATACTGCAGGGCTGAATACCCACTGGCCATCGCACGTCTGCAGGGTGCCATCGCTCAGTGCCGCAAAGCGGGACTCTTGGGCGCGAACATCCTGGGCAGCCTCACCGACCTCGACATCGTCATCAAGCAGGGCGCCGGAGCCTTTGTATGCGGGGAGGAAACGGCAATACTCGCCAGTATCGAAGGCGGAAGGGGCATGCCCCGGCCGCGACCGCCGTACCCGGCGGTCGCCGGCCTGCACGGTATGCCCACGGTCCTCAATAACGTCGAGACTCTCGCCAATGTCTCCGGCATCCTGCGCAACGGTCCCGCTTGGTTCCGGGACCTAGGCCTTGGTGAGGCCGCCGGCACGAAGGTGTTCGCGCTCTCAGGCCGGGTCAGGAACACCGGGTTGGTGGAGGTTCCGGTTGGGATTCCCCTCCGCGAGATCGTTTACGGTATCGGCGGTGGCGCACCGGAAGGCCACCAGATCAAGGCCGTTCAGATCGGTGGGCCCAGCGGGGGCTGCATTCCCGACGAGTACTTGGACGTCCCTACCGATTACGGCAAGCTCCAGGAACTGGGCGCCATGATGGGCTCGGGCGGCATGGTGGTCATGGACGAACGCAGTTGTATGGTCGACGTGGCCCGCTACTTCATGGAGTTCATACGGAATGAATCGTGCGGCAAGTGCACTCCCTGCCGAGAGGGTACGACTCGAATGTACGAGATCCTGACCGCCCTGACCAAGCGCCCGGTAGGCGAAGAGATCCAACGTCTCGAGCGCTTCCGGGGCCTACTACATCTCGAGGAGTTAGCCGCGACCATTAAGGAGACTTCCCTCTGTGGTCTCGGTCAATCCGCAGCCAATCCGGTCCTGTCGACTCTGCGTTTCTTCCGGGACGAGTATGAGGCCCATATCCTGGAGGACCGCTGCCCTGCGGGAGTGTGCCAAGGGCTCCGCACCTACGCCATCGACACCGCTACCTGCGTAGGATGCATGGCGTGCAAGAAGGTCTGTCCTGCCGGAGCCATCCTGGGCGAGCGCAAGAGCGCCCACTACATCATCGTCGACCGCTGCCTTGGCTGTGGCGCCTGCGTAGATGCTTGTCCCAAACAGTCCATCACCCTTGTCGCTTGAGAGGTCACCGTGAGCATAGTCATCAACGGTAGAGAATTACAGTTCAGACCCGGCGAGACGGTACTCCAAATCGCGTGCAGAGCCGGGATCAAGATCCCGCACTTATGTTCTTTGGACTGGTCACCATCTCCGTCGGCCTCTTGCCGCCTCTGTGTGGTGGAGGTGGAGGGGTCTCCAAAGCTTCAGACGAGCTGCACCCTTATCGCGTCCGACGGCATGGTGGTGCATACCCACACCCCTCGCATCTTGAAGGCAAGACGCACCATAGTGGAACTGATGGTGGCCAACCATCCGCCGGATTGTCTGGGGTGCCACCGGGCGGGCACGTGCGAGCTCGCCGACCTTGCCCGGGAATTGGGCGTCCGCCCAAGGCAGTACGTGGGCATCAAGAAGGACCACCCTCTGGATATTTCTTCTTCCGCTATCTGGCGCGATCCCAACAAGTGCGTGCTGTGCGGACGCTGCGTGACCATGTGTCATCAGATCCAGGGTGTCGGGGCTATCGACTACATCGACAGAGGCTTTCGGACTCAGGTGGGACCCGGATTCTACAAGGGCATCAACGTGTCGGGCTGCACGTACTGCGGCCAGTGCGTGCGTGTGTGCCCCACGGGCGCCCTCATGGAACACAGCCACGTCGACGCCGTGGTCTCCGAGCTCGGAGATCCCAACACGGTCGTGGTGGCGCAGGTCGCGCCGGCGGTCCCTGCAACCCTCAGCCTAGGACGCAGCAAGCCCCCGACCGTGCCGGTAATGCTTGAGCATCTGGCCGCCGCACTCAAACAGATCGGCTTCGCGGCCGTCTTCGACACGGCCTTCTCCGCCGATGTCACCATCATGGAAGAAGCCACCGAGTTCCTCGGCCGGCTGCAGGGAGGCGGAGTGCTCCCGATGTTCACCAGTTGCTCTCCCGCTTGGATCAACTACGTCGAGCTGCACCGGCCTGATCTCATACCTCACCTGTCGACCTGCAAGTCGCCCCAACAGATGGCGGGGGCGCTCATCAAAGAGATCTACCCCAAGTACGCCGGACTGGAAGACAAACGCATCGTCCTGGTCTCCATAATGCCCTGTACGGCCAAGAAGTACGAGGCCGAGGACCTAGGCGATGTGGACTACGTGCTGACCACCCGGGAACTGACCACATTGTGGGATCGTTTCGGTATCGACTTCAATAAGTTCGAAGATCGCCTGCCACTCGATCCTCCCTTCGCTGAAGCCACCGGCGCCGCCCGCCTGTTCGCGAGCACAGGCGGAGTGATGGAGGCGGCTGTGAGGACTGCCGCGTCGCTGGCCGGCGCGGAGACTCCCACGGCTCCGCTGAATGAAGCCCGCGGGCTTGACGAAGTCAAGTGCTTCACCTTCGATGTGGGCGATACCACCCTGAACCTTGCCGTGGTCAACGGATTGGGGCAGGTTAGGACACTGCTGGAAGAGGGACCGGCGGATCTTCACTTCGTGGAAGTCATGTCCTGCCCGGGTGGATGTGCCGGCGGTGGGGGTCAACCATACGGGACCGAAGCAGCTGATCTGCACAGGCGGCTGGACCGCATCTACGACGCAGATGCTCATGCCGAGGTCCACTCGTCTCACGAGAACCAGAGCGTTGCCGCTCTCTACGAACAATACCTAGGGCAACCGCTCGGCGAAGTCTCACACCGGCTGCTCCATCGCACCTATACGGATCGCAGCTCGGGCGTCCTCGCAAACGATGATGCGCAGACCAAGCGGGGCGCCCGCGCCGGCGCGGGCGCCCCGCACTGATCGGGGAGCGATGGAAGGGATCATCAGCACAATCAAGCAGAACTGCCGTCGCTGTTACACGTGTGTGCGCGACTGCCCGGCCAAAGCTATCCGCATCGAGGACGGCCAGGCCTCGGTCGTCGCCGAGCGCTGCATCGGCTGCGGGAACTGCACGATGGTCTGCTCCCAAGGCGCCAAGGCGTACAAGAGCGGTATCGAAGGCGCCCTCGCATTGCTGGACGGCGGCAACACTGTAGCCTTGGTCGCGCCCTCCTTCCCGGTAGGATTCTCCATTCCGCCGGCTCAAGTGATCGGGGCTCTACGCCGGTTGGGCTTCACATATGTGGTAGAGGTGGCCTACGGCGCCGATCTGGTGAACCAGGCCTGCAACGACTATCTCAAGGAGCATCCCACCGGGATCCATATCGGCAGCGCCTGCCCCGCCGTGGTGGAGTACATACGCAAGTACCACCCTGAACTCACCGACCGCATCCTCCCGGTAGTCTCGCCGATGGTGGCCACAGCTCTTGCCGTCAAGAAACTCTACGGGCAGGATATCCGCTGCATCTTCGTCGGGCCCTGCGTGGCCAAAAAGGCTGAAATCACCGATAGCCAGGTAGCGGGAGCCGTTGACGAGGTGCTCACTCTAGAGGAACTCCAGAAGATATTCATAGCCCGAGGCATCGATGCGGCCCAGGTTTCGCCCAGCGACTTCGATCCTCCCCACGCAGGCTTGGCCAGGATCTACCCCATCCCCGGTGGTCTTCTCGAAAGCGCCGGCATAGGCGAAGGCATTCTCGACCCTCGGCTCATCGTGGTGAGTGGCAAGGACGAGACCATAGAAACTTTGGCCCAGCTTCCGACCGACGACATCGAAGGCACCTTGCTCGTTGAAGCCCTGATGTGTAACGGCTGCTACAGCGGGCCGGGCGTGGAGGGCACCGAGCCTGCAATGCTCCGCCGGCGCAGAGTCACCGAATTCGCGGCCGAGAGTCTTCGCCGCCAGAGCGAGGGGACGCTGCCGGCCCACGATCCCGACTCCGGCCCCTTGGACCTGAGTCGCAGCTTCGAGCCGAACGACCAGCGGTCGCATGGGCCCACCGAGGAAGAGATCCGAGAGATCCTCAGCCGTACCAATAAGTTCTTCCCCGAGGATGAATTGAACTGCGGCGCCTGTGGCTACCCGACCTGTCGGGCAAAAGCCGTGGCCGTGTACGAGGGTATGGCCGAAGAGGCCATGTGTCTGCCGTTCATCATCGAGCAATCGGAGAGAGTCTGCGAGGAACTGCACGTCCCCTGGAACAACCTGCGCGATGTCCACCGCCATCTGATCAATAGCGAGAAGCTGGCCTCGATGGGCCAGATGGCCGCTGGAGTGGCTCACGAACTCAACAACCCCTTGAGCAGCATCCTATTATACGCTCACATACTTCAGCGCAAACTCCGGGACCGTGACGACCTGGACCACGACCTCAAGCTGATGGCGGAGGAGTCGGAACGCTGCAAGAAGATAATCTCCAACCTCCTCGATTTTGCCCGCCAGAGTCGAGTCAAGATCGAACCTGTCTCGGTGGAAGAACTGGTGAGGTCGGCAGTGGACGGAGCCGCCTGCAATCTCCCGCCCGGCCCCGATCGCGACCTCGATATCGCCATCGACGTGACCCCAGGACTGGTTGCCGACCTCGATCGTGATCAGATGACCCAAGTGCTGGTCAACCTGATAAAGAACGGGGTGGAGGCCATGGAGCGACGGGCCGGTGCGGTCCGTGTTTCGGCCCACGCCGTACCCGGCACAGACAGAGTGCGACTGAGCGTCTCCGACCAAGGGACCGGGATCCCGGCAGGAGCTCAGGACAAAGTATTCCAGCCCTTCTTCACAACGAAGAGCATAGGCAAAGGTACCGGCCTCGGCCTTCCCATCTCGTATGGCATCGTCAAGATGCACAATGGGAATATCTGGTTCGATTCAGAACAGGGCGTCGGTACCACCTTCCATGTCGAGATCCCTATGACCCGCAGCGGCGGGGAAAGGAGCCCCAAATGAGTCACCCTTGGAGTATCCTGTTCGTGGACGACGACCGAGATTTCCTTGATGCACAAGTCGCCTATTTCGGCAGCCGTGGCCATACCGTCCACACCACCGAGAGTACCCAGGAGACTCTGGACTTCCTCGAAGCGCAGGTCCCCGACATCATCTTCCTCGACCTGATGATGGAGCGATACGACAGCGGTTTCCGCCTGGCCTATCAGATCCGCAAGCAGGAGCGTCTGGACAAGACCCCCATAGTCATGCTGAGCGGGGTCGCCAGGGAAACGGGCGAGCGATTTGACCAGGAGGGTCAAGGCCTTCTGACATGGTCGCGTCTGGACCGCTTCGTCGACAAACCCGTTACCGGCAGGCAACTTCTCGCCGTGGCCGAGGAACTGCTCGCCCACGGTGACGCCGAACCCAACCCCTCGACCGACGATCCCAGCTCCTGACCAGAACGAGATAAGGAGAGCTGCCGTGACACCTGCCCGCATCCTCGTGGTCGACGACGAATACGGGGTGCGTTCCGGTATCCGTCAGATACTGGAAATAGAAGGATACGAAGTGGACGAGGCGGCCACCGGTGAGGAGGCCCTTGCGCTCCTCGACAAGGCTGAATACGATGTCGCCTTCCTGGACTACAGGCTTCCTGACATAGACGGCCTCACCATTCTCCAGAACATCAAGGACGGCGGTCTGCAGCTGATGACCTGCATGATCACGGCCTACGCCAACATCGACACGGCGATCGCTGCAACCCGCCAGGGGGTCGACTTCTTCCTCCCCAAGCCCTTTCTCCCCGACGACCTGCTTGGAGTGGCCGAGACCCTGGTGAGGCATAAACAGGCCCGGACCGAAGCCGAGCGGCTACGCCGAGAGCACGAGGCCAGCCTGCTCGAACTTGCTGAGGAGAAGACCCAAACTCACTCATTGATCTCTTCGCTGCGCGACGCAGTGCTGGTGATCAACCGAGACGGCGAAGTAGTGCTGGCCAACAGGGCTATGACGGTCCTACTCGGCATGGAAGAGTCCGAGACGCTGCGCCACCCAGCAGCCGAGCTACTGGGTGAGGGCCCACTCGCGCCGCTCGTGGAGCAGCTGGCCGCCCCCCAGAAGGACCGGACGATCGGCCAGCTCACGCTGGGAGAACGGACCTACATGACAAGCATAGTCACGTTCCGGGCCGACGATGGCGCAGCCCTCGGGCGCATCCTCACGCTGTCCGATATCTCCCAGATACGCAGGGTCGCCATGGAGAAGGAACGGTTCATCCGGACCATGGTCCATGAGCTCAAGTCACCGTTAGGCGCCGTGCGCAGTTTGATCGAGGTGGTCACCGACAAGAGCCTGGGTGACGACATCGAGAGCTATCTCCCCATGCTGAGCCGCGCGGAGAACCGCATAGACAACTTGGTGCAGTTGATAGGCGATCTGCTGTCTCTTTCCCGCAGCGAGCAGGCCCGGGGGCAGACCGAACCCGAGCTCCTTGAAGTCGAGCCCGTGGTGTCTGCCGCGCTCGATGCACAGTCAGAACGACTTGCGGCACGGCATCTCACGGCCCAGATGGAAGTGGAGCCCGATCTGCCTCCGGTGCTAATGCCTGCGGGGGACTTGGATCTGATCCTGTCCAATCTCGTCGGCAACGCAGTCAAGTACAACCGGGACGGAGGGAGCGTCACCGTACAGGCGGTGCACGATGGAGAATGGGTGCGCATTGACGTAAAGGACACCGGCATCGGCATCGCCGAAGAGAACCTGTTCTTGGTCCTCACGGAGTTCTTCCGCGAGAAGCGACCTGAAACCCGTGATCTCGAGGGTAGTGGTCTCGGGCTGGCTATAGTGAAGAGTCTGGCGGAACGAGCAGGGGGCCGTTTGGAGATCAAGAGCGAGCTGGGCCAAGGTTCCACCTTCTCGGTGCTCCTCCCCGCCTAATTTTCGTCGCCCTTGCTCTGTCCGCGGGAAGGCCACCACCAGTTCAGTCTGCCTAGATAGACCATCACGGCCGGCAGCAGTGTGAGCCGGATAAGCAAGGTGTCCACGATGATGGCGAGAGCTATCCCCATCCCCAGCATCTTCGTCTCGGCAATACTGGTGAAAGTGAAGGCTCCGGTCACGATGACCACGAGAAGGGCTGCGGAGACGATTATCCTCGCCGTCCGGACGATGCCGATCACCACGCTTTCCCGGTTATCGCCGCTCCGATGCCAGCGCTCATGCATCCGGGTGAGCATGAACACGGCGTAATCCATGGTGATGCCGAAAAGGACGCACAGCATCACGACCGGGATCACTATGTCGATAGCGCCGGTTGAGGTGATGCGCAGCACACGCTCGAACGTATCTCCCTGGAAGAACACCACAAGTATGCCGTAGCTCATGGCGATAGTGAGAAGGTTGAGCACCACGGTCACCACCGGTAGCACCACACTCCGAAGGAAGAGCACGAAGACCAGAAGGCTCACGATCACCACCCACGCGAACACCCACGGGAACCAATCGCTCAACTCCTCGAAGAAGTCATAGTTGTAGGCAGACTCGCCCGTCACATGGAGTTCGTATCCCGCCGGCGCATCCAACTCCAGCAATCGCTCTGCCAGAGCACGCGAATCCGCAGACCCAGGAGGCGCCTCGGATACCACGTAGTACAGCATGGCGCCCGGCGCCACAGTGGACCGGATGAGAAGCTTGAACTGCTCGAGTTGGTCGGCCGTGATCGTCTGTCCGGGTCCCAGAGTGATCCCCTCGTCGGGCACGACAAAACCATCCGGATCGTTGAGTAGCTGTTCGAACTGGGTCCACAAGGCAGCAAGGGCCCCGGGATCGTTCAAGCCCGTCATGGTGAAGGGGTTCTGCACCGACGCCACCCCCTCAAGCCCCGACAGCTGCTGACCGTAGAGGAACAACGCAGCCGCCCGCTCCATATCGACGGGCTCACTTCCATCCCAAGTAAGCAGCACCGATATGGGCGAAAGAGCTTCACGGTCGAACTCTGTATCGAGGATCTCCATCCCCTGACGCGACTCAGCGGCAGCCGGCAGCGTCGTGGCGGAAGTCATCTCTGTCTTCATGGTCGCTGCGGGCCAGGCGATGAGTACGACCAGCGCCAGCCCGACAACTAGGGACACCCAGGGGCGACGCAGCACCACACGGGCCCACCACTTGGAGAACCGCCCTTCGTGAGCCGCGCGCAATCTGATCACCGGGAGGGAGTCCACGCGGTGACCCAAGACGGCAAGCAGCGCAGGCATAAACGTAACCGAAGCCGCTACCGAGAAGAACACAACCAAAGCGCCGCCGATACCGATCGACCGGAGACCGGTGGAGGGGAAGAAGACCAGCCCGACCACACCGACCATCACCGCCGCGCCGCTGTAGAATACCGACCGGCCCGCGCGCGCTGTAGTGACGGTCACCGCCTCTTTGACCGTCGCCCCTCTATGCAGCTCTTCGCGAAAGCGCCACACGATGAACAACGCATAGTCTATAGCGACTGCTAAGCCCAGCAGCGTAGCTGTGTTCATCGAGAATATCGACATGCTGCTGGCCCGGCTCAGCAAGTACATGGCCCCGAGAGTCACGGTCACGGCAAGCCCACCGGTGATAACCGGCAATGCAGCCGCTACCAGGCTACCGAATACGAAGATGAGCGCGACGAGAGCCACAGGCAGTCCGTACAGCTCCACCCGCTGCAGGTCGCTGAAGGAGTACCTGGTGAGATCGGCATTGACCGCGGGTTCGCCGGTGACGTATGCACTGAGTTCCGTGCCTCTAAGGGCCTCTCGTATCGTCTCGACCTCTCTTTGCACCGTTTCCATCGGCGCGTCGAACGTGAGCACCGCTGCCGAGCTGTGTCCGTCCTCGGAGACAAGCTGTGGGTTACCCGTGCTGGCATAGGTCTGGACACTCTGCAGGTAGGGGATCCGCGTGGCCGTGAGCCCCTCCAGGGCCCGTGCCTGAGCCGTTTTGAACTCCTCATCGGTCGCCTTCAGCTCCGCGCTCTTAAAGACGACGAGCAGGGTAGTCGGCCCCTGCTCGAACTTCTCTTGCACGATTGTGCTTGCGCGATTTGAGGGCGCATCGGGGTTGGAGAAGCTCCCCGTGAGAACATCCTCAAGAAACGGCGTGGCTATGACACTGACCGCGAAGAGAGCGATCCACACTCCGATGACGATCCAACGGAACCGGTAAGAGAATCTGCCTATGGCGTCGAACATGGCCGCTACGACGACCTCGGCGTCCTAAGCAGTGATACGAATGCTTCCAGCACCCTGCCGGGTTCGGCCGAGACCTCATCCGACGCCGCGGCAAGATCTATACCCCCGACTGACACCATGCCGTGGACCAGAGCCCAGGTTCCATATGCCATCTCCGCTGCCGACAGGCCGGCGTCGCTGGAGAAAATGCCCCGTTCCATGCCTTCTCGGAAGGTCTCGCCTATCAGTCGGGCGGCTTCCAAACCGAGTGCTATCCCACTGGACGGCGGCAGCTCTTGGGAGGTGGCCTGCATGATGCACCGAAGATCCATGGGATTGTCGTGGGCGTAGTCCATGTAGGCTAGACCCAGTTCCACCACCCGCCGTTCCGGGGGCAGATCGGTAGGCACACGGCGCAGATAAGCATCGAGCCGCCGAAACGATTCCTCGAACAGCGCGGCAACGATCTCGTCCCTGCTGGCGAAATATGTGTAGAGAGAAGCGGGGCTGAAGTCAGCCCTGCGCGCCACCTGACGTAGGCTGAGAGCCTCCGGACCAACCTCCAGCAGTAACTCCCGAGCGACCACCAAGATCTCTTCCCTGGTGTCCATCCTTCGCCGATCCCGTCGAGAAAGACGAGGTTTCGAATCCAACCCAGCGCCCTCCGTATTGCCGAACACAAATCGTTCGATAAAACAATGACCGTTTCTGCGAACACTGTTCGAACTGCATGCTACTCCCCACCACCGGTAATCGTCAAGGACATCGTGAAGAGGTGAAGCCCACTGATCTCATAGAGCCCTCGGCGCCCCGGAAGCCGATTGGCCATCGGATAGACTATTGGCATGAACACTGCCCACGGAGCGCGCCTCTCCGCCCCACTCGATACTCGTGCCGCCCGCCACCGTGCGTCCGGGGAACGTCCTCTTGGCGATACAGACCACCTTCGCCATTCTGACAGGACTCTGCGCCTTGGGAGTCCTCGCCTCTTTGGTCCGGGGACCGATGCCGACCAAGCATGACGAGTTCACCGTCGCCGGCGCCTCAGGCTCTGCCAAGGTAAGACCATAGGACCGATCGGGGGCGGCGGTCGCCGCAACAGCGCCTCCCGGTAGAAGGAGGAGCCGATCCCCTACCAGATGGTCATGGAGTCGAGGAACAGTTGGCCGAAGTCTGTGGCACTCGCCGGCCGCGGGGAGAGCTTCGTCACCCGATGTTGCGGAAGCACTCCTGCCACCAGAGCTTCAACGTCATCCGGTGTGTATCCCACCGCACGGAGTCCGTTAGGCATACCGACCTTCCTCATCATCTCGGTGACCGCTTGAGCGAGGATCTCGCCCGCGTCGTCGGGGCCGGCTTCGCGAGTGTCTGACCCGATCAACTCCGCCGCCCGCAAGAACATACAAGGATTGGCCGGTCCCATGAAGCGGAAGGCAGCCGGCGCTCCGAGGATCACCGCCATCCCGTGGGGGATGAGAGCGTGGTCCTGGGGGTAGCCCTCCGGCCGATAGTCTCTGACCAGACCGGAGATCGGATAAGACATCCCGTGCGGTAACGTCACTCCGGCGGAACCAAAACCTACCCCGGCGATGGTGGAGGCCAGGATCATGTTGGTCCGAGCCTCGTCATCGGTCGGATCCTCCACGGCCCGCACCATGTATCTCGACCCGATCTCAGCCGCCCTGGCCGCCCAGATACTACTGATGGGGTTGGCCCCCTGATAAGCCGGTCTTTCTCTGGGACTCTTTGGCGCTTCGCGCTGCTCGAAAGGCAGCGCCGTCAGCGATTCCAGCGCGTGCGAGAAGACGTCGAGCGCCGTACATGCCACGGCCATTCTGGGCAGAGTGCGGGTGTTCTCCGGATCGATGATACCCAGACGAGGGCGCAGCGCCCGGTGCGCGATGCCGGTCTTGGCGTGCATCTTTGTGTAGTCGAAGATGGCCACCCCGGTAGTCTCACTGCCTGTCCCCGCCGTCGTAGGAACTGCGATAAGAGGCTTCAGGTCCCCCGGCACCGGCTTAGCCTTCCCGATGGGAGCGTTCACGTAGTCGAGGAAGTCGGCCGGGTAGGTGGAGTAGAGATTGGCCGCCTTCGCCGTATCCATTGTCGACCCACCGCCGACTGCAACGTACCCATCGAATCTGCCTTCCATCGCGAAAGCGATGGCGTCCTTGAAGGAGAGATCGTTAGGCTCGACACGGACCCGGTCGAATACGGCCGTGTCGATCTTTTCCTCCTTGAGAGCCGTCAAGACATTGGCGACCGTTTCGGACGACACCAGATTGGGGTCGGTGACTACCATGACCCGCCTGGCACCGAGGTCATTCATGTCAGATCCGACCTCTCGGGTCGCGCCCACCCCGAACTTGATGCTCGAAGCGTCCATGCTGAAGACGGTCTCGAAAGCCATATCAACCTCCATCAGGCGCCGGCACGCCCAGTTGCGTGACCGAAACTACTTCCGAACGAGCACTCCCTCTTCTCCCTCGAAAGTCATCAAGAGCGTGTCTGCCTCCACTCTGTACTCGATAGCCTGCTCCTCACCGGTCTCCGGGTCCACGAAAGAAAGCCTACCATCCTTGGCTATGTAGGAGATCTCCTCAGTCTCACCCATGAAGGTGACGAGTAGCCTCCCGTCTGATGTGAACTCGTAGTCCATCATTCCAAGCTCGTCGGTCCAAACGCCGACTATCGCCTCATCCCCGTCCCCCCCTCCGCAGGCTCCCAGCGCGAGAGGTAGGACCGCAGTCAGGCAGACCGCAATCAGCAGAACCAGCCACCGCTTCTTCATTCACGAACCTCTTTCGGGGGATATTGGAATCTTGGCGGGAGAAGCCGAACGGTCGACATCAGGCACCGCGCCATCACACTCTGCGGCACAACCGCGTTCCCTCCCTGGCCTGCCTGACCCGGCGGCACTGGCGCCGCCGGCGGCGGCGCCA
>Ga0209723_1001254_pt1 | contig 40733 bp, 38 predicted proteins | sample BiotimSIPDNA_2_FD_185750 | JGI IMG/M metagenome (GOLD analysis project Ga0209723, IMG submission 185750) | Anaerobic biogas reactor microbial communites from Washington, USA - Biogas_R2 time_0 SIP DNA (SPAdes) (version 2) | ecosystem: Engineered > Bioreactor > Anaerobic > Unclassified | place... | reverse complement strand
CTAGTAAAGTCACAAGATCCTTAAGCCTTTGCTCAAGCAGTTCCCTCCCCTCGATACTTAGGCTGGTGAAAGACACGATATCGCCGGAAATACTTGCTTTGAACTGTGTTTTAGTCATGATCGTCAAGGGATTATGAATTACTAAATTTTTAACTTTTAATTGCCATTTGCACTGATGCTGATTTTTGGTTTTATTCAGATAGGTTATTAAGCCTATAAATAACAAATATAGGTTAATAAACCTATGAATGTAAAATATAGACTAAAAAGCCTATAGATTTCATAAGATAGTGGTAGTAACAATCGATGGGCTTTTTTTTGCTACTTTTGGGATTGTTTTATTGAAGATATGAGTCAGGTATTGGAGAGTTTCGCAGCAATAGATTTTGAGACTGCAAATGAGTTTCCTACCAGCGTGTGCAGTGTTGGGATTGTTATAGTGCGTGATGGTGAGATATGCGACAGTTTCTACAGTCTGATTAAACCTGAACCAGATTATTACCGCCAAATTAATATGGGCATCCATGGAATAACTCCTGAGGATACAGTAAATGCTGCTGTTTTTCCTGATGTTTGGATGCAGGTGGAACCTTTGATTGAAGGACTTCCTCTGATTGCCCACAATAAAGGTTTCGATGAAGCATGTCTTAAGGCCTGCTTTAAGGCCTATATGCTGGATTATCCCGATTACGAGTTTTATTGCACGCTGCAAGGGGCAAGGGCTATATTTAAGGGCTTGCCAAACTATAAACTTACTACTGTAGCGGAGTATTGTGGCTACTATCTCGATAATCACCACAATGCCCTGGCGGATGCGGAGGCATGCGCCAGAATTGCTATCAGGCTCTACTCCAGGTAATGCTATGAATTCAATAATTTTATTTATTTTTAGCTACCTAAAACTCTTAAACACCACTAATTATGCCAATTATTATTCTTATTGTTGGAGTAGTGATTCTTCTACTGGTTATTGGTCTTTACAATAACCTAATCAGAAAGCGCAACGAAGTCGATTTTGCATTTGCCGCAATTGATACCCAACTTAAAAAGCGCTACGACCTGATTCCAAATCTTGTTGCCACCGTTCAGGAATATGCCAGGCATGAGAAGGAACTGCTGACCAAGGTTGCTGAACTTCGTGCAAAGGCCGTTTCGGGCAATCTCAGCCAGAATGAACAGGTGGATCTCAATAACCAACTGTCTGCCGGCATTCGCAACCTGATGGTTGCGATGGAGGCTTATCCGGAGCTTAAGGCTAACGAGAACTTCATGAATCTGCAACGCAACCTTACTGAGATAGAATCTCAGATTGCCGCAGCAAGGCGTACTTACAACGCTGCAGTTACCGATTTCAACAACAGTATTCAGGTCTTTCCTGCAAATATCTTTGCCGGAATGCTTGGCTTTACAGCCAGACAACTGTTTGTTATTCCTGAGGCCGAACGGCAGAATGTCAATGTAAAGCAACTGTTCTCCTGATTTTAAGGGGAATACCGAGTAGTTTGACTATCATGTGCTGCCTTCCGGGGCGATCCGGAGCGATAGGTAGTTAAATCTGCTATGGCTGCACATGGTGTCGCATATTGTGAAATATTCTGTCAGATGATTCAGGAAGAAAAGTTAAGGGAGGTATTTGATACTGAACTGAAGCCCAGGTTGCAGTCCCTCGAGGGACTGCGCAAGAAGGTGCTGGGTAATATTTTTTTGATAGTCGGGGTCTTTCTTCTCTTTTTGTTTTCTATTACAAGTGGTTTTATTGCCAGTAGTGCCGGTGCAGGTTGGGTCTCTATAATAGGGCTGATCGTAGGATTGGTTTATTTCATTATAAGAGCTGGAAAGAAATATAGAGAGTACCGTAAACGATATAAGGAGGAGGTTGTCAGTGAAGTTGTACGTCTTATCGATCCATCCTGGGTTTATGAGCCTTATGACTGTATTAGCGAGATGGAATACTGGCAGAGTGACCTTTTCAGGCTTCCTTATGACAGATATAGTGGTGATGATCTTATCTCAGGGGTAATTGACAGGACAGATTTTCGTTGTTCCGAATTGCATACCGAATACAAGGAGGTCACTTACAGGGATGGAAAGAGACATGAAACCTGGATAACAATCTTCAGGGGGCTGTTTTTTCATGCCGACTTTAATAAGCACATTAATGGGAGGACCTATATCGAACCCGACAACGCCGAGCGCTTGTTTGGTAAATGGGGCAGGAAGTTTCAGGTTAGCAGCAAGGGAAAACTTGTAAAACTGGAAGATCCTGAATTTGAAAAAATGTTTGTAGTATTCTCAACTGATCAGGTCGAGGCACGTTATATCCTTACACCTGCTTTGATGCAGGCATTGGTGGAACTCCGCAATCGTATTAACCGGAATATGTACCTGTCTTTTATCGGTTCAAGAGTCTATGTGGCAGTACAGTTTGGTAAGGGGCTTTTCGAACCTCGTATCGCTTCTTCCTGTGTAAAATATGAGGACGTACAGCAGATGCATGCTCTGTTTTTGATGAATTCAGCACTTGTTAAGGAGCTAAACCTCAACACCCGGATCTGGACCAAGGAGTAAAGGGTGCTTGCCTGTAGTGCCGCTTTGAAAGAGTATTATTATCTGCTGGAATTGAATCCTTCTTATAACGAAGCAACTGAATAATATATCACATCTTCAGTGGACTCCCGCATTACTCTGCCGGGACAAAGGCTGTAGCCTCAATCTCGACAAGGTAGTCGGGATTGGCTAGACCCGCCACAACCAGAACAGTGATTATCGGTTGATTGCTTAGTTTGCTGAAGAATGGCTGTGAGGCCTGAAATGCTTTATAAAGATCTTGCCCTTGCACTATGTAGATCGTGAGCTTCATCAGATTCGCGAAGCTGGCGTTACATGAAGCAAGGGCAATATCTATATTCTTTAGTGTCTGCTCGGTCTGCCTGGCAATATCTCCCTTGCCGACAATCTCACCATTAGCGTTAATACCATTCTGACCACCTATATAAATGGTCCTCCCGGGCCCTTCTGTTATTACAACCTGAGAATAGGCCGGATGTTTGTGTAGTCCTTCAGGATTAAGATACTTTATCATAGACAACAAAATTTATATCGTAATCAAGATTTGTAAGGACTCCCCATTACTACAACGGGGTCAGGAGTCGCCTACATGTTAGTGGACTCCGGTAGTTTCGGGCAAACAATAGGGTTTATTGCGGTTCCTATGGGAACTTCGGGAATTGCTTGAAGTCAGGATCCCTCTTTTCGAGGAAGGCTTTACGTCCTTCCTGAGCTTCTTCCATCAGGTAAAACATCAGTGTGGCATCCCCTGCAAGTTCCATTATCCCGGTCTGTCCATCCAGTTCGGCATTCATCGCACGCTTGATCATTCTGATGGCCATAGGACTACGTTTCAGTATAGTCCTGCACCAGTCAATGGTTTCGTCCTCCAGCTTATCAAGAGGTACTACCTTGTTGACCAGTCCCATATCTTCGGCTTCTTTGGCAGAGTACTGTCTGCAAAGGAACCATATCTCGCGGGCTTTCTTCTGACCTACGTGTCGTGCAAGATATGAAGAACCAAAGCCTCCATCAAAGCTACCTACCTTAGGGCCTGCCTGACCAAAGATTGCATTCTCGCTGGCAATTGTAAGGTCGCAAACAACATGAAGCACGTGCCCCCCACCTATAGCATAACCGTTTACCATGGCAATAACTGGTTTTGGCAGACTACGGATGCGCTTGTGAAGGTCAAGTACGTTGAGCCTTGGAACACCCTGTTCGTCGATGTAACCTCCGTGCCCTTTTACATTTTGGTCACCTCCTGAGCAAAATGCCTTATCGCCTTCACCGGTAAGGATTACCACGCCGATATCCTGCCTTTCACGGCAGATATCGAAGGCATCGATCATCTCAAGGACGGTCTCAGGTCTGAAAGCATTGTAAACCTTGGGACGGTTGATTGTAATCTTGGCAATACCGTCAAGGCTCTCGAATTTTATGTCGCTATACTCTTTCTCTGTTATCCAGTTGTACATATTATTTGATTTTGGTTCCATAAAACCTAAAAATCGTACTTATAGTTCATTTTTCAAAAACTTAAAGTACTTTCTGAGCAGTTTTCCGCTTTCCACATTTGGTGTGAAGACTTCCATCATCACAGGTTTGTCGGATGGCGCAAAGAAAGTACTCAGGTTCTGCGTGAATTCATCCTCATTAGCTGCCGAAAGGTACTGCAGTCCGAAGGTATCTGCAATTCCCCTGCAGCTCAGTCCTTGTCTGGTTTCAAAGAAATCTTCGAGTTCATCAGTCTCAGCAGGTCCTGGGATAAAGCGGAAGATACCTCCACCTCCGTTGTTTACTACCAGTATTCGGAATGTCGCCGGGAGGTACTTATGCCACAGTCCGTTTGAGTCATAAAATAGGCTCAGGTCGCCCACTATCAGCATAACAGGCACTTCGGAGGCATAGGCTGCTCCGGCTGCGGTACTGACGCAGCCGTCGATACCGCTAGTGCCCCTATTTGCGTACCAACGCAGACCATCCGACCATTCAAAGAGTTGGGCATATCTTACCGGGGTACTATTGCCAATATGCAACTGAAGCGAGGGGAGGCCCTGCTTGCTTAGCAGGTGGTACAGTTTAAGGTCACACCAGTCCAGTTTTTCAAAATACTGTTGATGGCGCATCGTTGACTGCTCAGAGCGCTTATGCCATGTGTCGCTGAATCTCTTGTCACGTTGAGGCATATGTTCAGCCACGCTGTTGAGGATGCAGGCCGGATTACCGTTGATAACCCTTGTAAGTGACTGATAGGTATCGGTGAAATGGCTTTCATTGCTGAAATGCCAGTGGATATGCGGCTTGCGCTTGCGTATCATGGCTTTGACCATCTTGGAAAGCACCGGGATGTCGAGGGTTATCAGGATGTCGGGGGTGAAGAACAGTTGTTCGTCCTCCTCGATAGTAGATACTACCCTGTCAACATTCTTAATGAAATGCTCTCCATCGAGGTTGGATAAAGTCTCTGTCAAAATCACGACTCCCTTGGCAGCCAGTTTATCAAGAGCTGTCTTCAGCTGCGGGTCATGATGTTGTGCGCCTACCAGAAGAAGGATGCGCTCGTAGCGGCTAATCTCCTGGGTGAGGAGCTCTACCTGCTCGTCAGACAATCGGCTATTACCGGTCACAACCTCTATCCTGCGTGCTTGTTTGTCGTTGTAAACAGTCTTACCGTAGAGGGGCTCACGCAAGGGTACGTTGATATGGATGGGACCTGGTGTTACTCCGGTACACTTTGTAAAGCCTTCATTCAGGATACGGTTGACATACCATTCATCGTCAGAATGACCTCCCGAAAGTGGGAGAGTGCATTGAAAGCGTACGAAATTACCGAAAATGCCAGGCTGTACAATGGCCTGACCATCAGCCTGGTCAATCCACTCCTTAGGTCTGTCGGCAGTTATGACAACTAGTGGCACCTTCTGATAGTATGCCTCGGCTACTGCCGGGGCATAGTTGAGGGCTGCCGTTCCGCTTGTGCAGACGATGGCGACGGGCTTATTTTTTTCTCTGGCAAGACCCAAAGCGAAATAGGCCGCACTACGTTCATCGACAATACTCAGGCATTCGAATTTTTCCGAGCCCGCGAAGGAGATAATCAACGGTGCATTGCGCGATCCGGGGGAGATAACCACTTGTTCAACGCCATGCAGATGGCATAGGTCAACTAAAGCTTTTACAATAGGTTTGTCTGAAACAGGTTTACTCATTATGTATTAAAGGTTTATTCCTGAAAATTAGCGGGAGATGACAGATAGGAGAGTCCTGCTCTTGGCTACAGTTTCCCTCCATTCACTGTTCAGCTCCGACAGACGGGTCAGTCCTCCGCCTGCAAAAAGGGTGCAATACCCGGGGTATAGGCTCATGCAGCGTATGTTGACGTACAAATCAAGCCGGCCTGCAGATACAGGTCCCAGAAAGCCACCATAGAACTGCCTTGAATGGTTTTCTACATTCCTAATCAGGTTAAGGGCAGCCTGCTTGGGTTCACCACACAGGGCAGGTGTCGGATGAAGAGCTTCCACAAACTGTGCCACGTCGGGGTCCTCGCTCCACCTGAATTTGTAAGTAGTCTTGAGATGTACCACATTGCCTGCCCGGATAACCTCGGGGCCGGCCTTGTCGAAGTCGTTGATATTGAAGCTGTATAGGATATTGTCTATGTAGTAGCTTACCAGAGCCTGCTCTTCTGTTTCCTTTGTTGTCCACTCTGACATTGAGTGCGTCGGGAACCTTGTACCTGCCAGAGAGACTGTTGAAAACAGGTCAACTTGTCGCTTGAGTAGCAGTTCGGGTGACGCTCCCATCCAAATGCCCGTGGTGGGTGAGGAGATTAGATAAACAAAGGCATCGGGGTACTTCCTGGTTAGCTGAATAAAGATTTCAGCGGCTGCAGGGATTAGGTGTTGCTCGATACGTATCGAGCGTGAAAGGATGACCTTTTTAACTTCACCATGCTCGAGGGCTTCCAGCATGCTGGTAAACTTGGCCGTGTATTCCATAAAGTCCGGATCCGATGGGTCCGGGATACCGATATTGGTTAATTGACCATCTCTATCGTTACCCGAAAGAGAGGCTATATCGTTTATGTCGGCTGCTGGCACATATCTGAAATGCTTTATTTCAGCCGGGATAAAGTGCTGACCACTTGTCTCTCTGTCATCGAAGGGGTAGCAAACAAAGGATTCCTCAAGGTGCCTGTTATTTAGGGCTGAGAAGTTGAATGGTTTGACCTGAGCAGCTTCTGCAATAGTAATAAAATCATTCTGGGGAAGGTGAAAGGCATAGAAGGACTTCCCACTTTCCAGAAGATTCTGAATTGAATATTCTATCTCTTGCATATTAAAGCTCTGATTGTCATCTGTCCCGCTGTGGACGGGATATATCCTTGCCCTTTACTAAGTTGCAAATATAGCAAATTTCCGACGGCTGATGTCCGTTGTTTTAATGATGTAGTGACGATTCAGGGATTTAGAATGGTGACTTTCAATAAACAACAAAGGGCCGCAAGGCCCTTTGAATTTAATATCATTAACATCGGTTTATTCCGATTAGATAGTGTCAAGAACAACCTTGAATTCAATGTATGCTTCATTTTCATTACCGGCTGCATCCAAAGCCCTGATAAGGAGGTGATAATTTCCGGGTTTGGCATTAGAAGGAACTGTTGTGGAGAGCTTGAGATCGTATGTTTTTAGCCCTGCGTTGATTTGAGCTTCATTTTCATATTCCCACTCTATCTCCTGATCGCCTGTACCCTTGTGAGTATCACCAGTTCTAACGTAGTGAATATCCACCTTGTAAGATTCGAGTTCAACATTATCTGTCAATTCAGCACTGATATCCAATGGGGCATTCTGCAGTATTTTTGCATTTGCTGCAGGGGCTGAAATCTCTATTGTAGGCTTTTGTTGATCAGTCTTGGGCTCATCTTTCTTGTTTTTATCCTTACAAGCCCAAAGAGTCATGGCTGCAATTGATAATAGACCTAATGTCTTGAAATTCATAATGATGTGTTTTTGAGGTTGATTCATGCTGTCTTATACGGAGCATTAGTTGTTTAGGATTCTGTTTTGTTGCAATATATTGTTGAAAATAACTGATTTTTCTATTCCAACTCTAAAATGGGATGTTTATCAGTATTTGAATACTCCTTCCGGGTTCGGGTATCCCAACTTTCCGATAGTAGCTAAGGTGATTGAAATGTTTAGCATTCAGCAGATTGTCGGCTTTAAGGCTGATCTCTGCACTATTCCCTGCCACGTTGACAGGAATCAGAATTGAAGCCCCAAATACTTTATATCCGGGTGTCTCATCTTCATTGCGAGCCACATGATCCTGCCTTGCGACCAGCCTGGCATTAACTGAAAAACGCCATTCACTGTTATTTATTGCGATGGGAAGCAGATAAGTGAGTTGTCCAAACACACTGGGTGGAGGAGAAAGTGGCAGGGGATAGTCGGCACCGTCGGTCTGACTGTTACTTATCCATTCTCCATTAATAATATATTCCCATCTGTGACCAATGACATCTCTGTATTCGAGTTCGATACCCATCATCTCGGCTTCCGATTCAGTGTACACATAGACTTGTCCCGCATGGGGAAGCAGACTCCAGCGTCCTGAAGGTTTCAGGAAGATATAGTTGGAAAACCTATATATATAGGGCGAAAAGACAACTTTTCGCCTGCCCTTGCTGTACTCTGCCACAAGGTCGGCATAATAAGCAATCTCGGAATCCAGGTCACTGCTTCCAGCCTCATGTCTGAAGGAGCTGTGGTGTACACCATTGGCAGCCAGTTCGTTGGCTGTAGGGGCTCTGAAGCTCCTACCCAGGTTAAGGCTGATGTTCAAGGGATCTGAGACTTTGAATTGCAGGCCAGCCGACCAGCTAAAATCACTAAAGGTTCTGTTGACTGCGCTTGCCCTTTGGGCATGGGCTCTGGAAGCTTCATCACTGTGTCCTTTTCCTGCCAGGTATTTATAGAGCAAGGGATCGAAATATGCACTTACATCAAGTTGGTTATGATCATATCTCACGCCAGCATTGAGATTCAGACGAGACGATAGCTTATACGCATACCTAAGGAAAAGTCCGGCCGAACCCTTTTCAAATTGCGGCATCAGGAAACTGTAGCCTGCCACACTGTTATTCTGTTGCTGCAACTGGATTCCTGCCGTGAAATCCTGGTTGTTGTTTACCCTGTAGTTCCACTTGATATTGCCTGACCAGGTGCGTAGCATAAAGTCGAGTTCCAGATCCGGATCTTTTTCAGGAGCCACCTGATTGGCGAAATGGGTGTGAAAGGCAGCATACTCCTGTCTGTGGTTTTGCTGAAACCCCATATCTATGTTGAATGCCGAGTGAGGAGTCTGTATGATTGTGCTTGATGTAAGTGAACGATGTTCTATCTGCTGGTAGGGATACTCAATATTTCTGTCGTCACCGTCATCCTGCACCCTGCTTATATCCGGTTCACCATGGGCTCCTGGGAAGAAGCCCGACTTCTGCCACACCCTGGCTGCTGACAATGATGTTCTCCAGTGATTGCCCCTGTACCCTACCTGGAGGAATAAGTCCTGTTCCTTGCCTGCACTATTTTTGAGTTTGCCACCGTAAATTGGGATACTACGGTTATTGTAGACTACTGTATCGATGGGAATACGGTAGTCTCCGTAATCAAGGATGCTGATGCGGGACTTAAAGAATAGTCTCTGACCGGCTCCCTGCAGCAGGAGGGAGCCTGCTGCAGTTTGGTTGACAGACTTGCCAAGCATTTGCACCTTACCACCAAGACCTTGTGCAGGGACAGTATTACTGCTCAGTTGTAGTATTCCTCCCATTGCATCACTCCCATGTTCGATAGCGGCTGCACCTCTTACAAGTTCCACCTCCTCTGTAAGGAAGGGGTCGACCTCAAGACCGTGATCTGCACCCCATTGCTGCCCTTCTTGTTTGATACCATTGTTTACTACTACAACACGGTTGAAGCTCATACCCCTGATTACGGGCTTTGCAGCAGAAGCCCCGATATTCATTGCATTGAATCCGGGTAAATGTTCAAGTGCCCCGACAAGAGTTCCGCTGACCAGCCTGCTTAACTCACTGCCACCAATGAGTTCGCTGTTACCGCCATTCCTGGCGGATCGGCTTTTGACAAGTATCTCTCCCAGGCTTAGGCTCGTTGGTTGGAGTACCACATGTATATGATGATTGCGACCTCCGGTCAGGATGGTATCTGAAGTCTCACAACCGATAAATGAAATGCTGATATGGATGCTGTCCTGGTCATCGTTGGGTAGTACAAAACGCCCATTTACATCACTTACCGCAAAGCCCTTGTTCCATGCAATATGAGCTCCAGGTAGAGGTTCCATATCTGTCCCGGTCACAAGACCTGCCACATGAAAGTTACTCTGGGCTGCCACCCCGAGTGGCAGCAACACAAGCATACATAATAATAGCCTTAACATTTATGGTCCTAATAGTCTTTTCAAAGCTTGTAAAAGTACTAAAGACCCCTGATGGTTCAGGCACTTTAATCTTTTTTAATAAAACAGGGTATAGTCCGGAGGCTTTTATTCGTCATTCGTGTAATTAAATCTGCTATTCAAAGGAATCGATATTTTATTAAATTACAGGTGAGTTATCTTTGACCCTGTAACGGCTGCAAAAGCCGGATAACCTAAAACTTCTTGAAATGAACAAAGCTAACTACACTAAAAGATACGGTTTCGGCTTAGTGGTGCTACTGGTAGGTATTGTGTTACTTCTGGATAATTTCGGAGTGATACCATACGAGGTAAGAGATGTTATATTCAGATGGCCGATGATTTTTGTTCTGATTGGTCTGATTAACGTGATAAATCGTGAATGGACCTCAGCATTGATACTATTCCTGATAGGCGCATTCTTTCTGTTGCCTACTCTGTCTGAACATTTTTCCTACCATAGCTTATGGCGGTTCTGGCCTGTTTTATTGATAATAGCCGGTTTTGGGATATTGAAGGGACGAAAGTCTTCGGGTTGCCATAGGATCAAAGATGCAGGCACTAATAGTACCGACTATCTTGATGTAGTGGCAGTATTCGGTAGTAGCACAAACAGAATCAGATCCGACAATTTTCGAGGGGGTGAGATTGTTGCTGTCTTTGGTGGTTGTGAGATATACCTAACTGATGCTATGCTGTCACCTGAAGGGGGAACTCTTGATATAGTTACTGTCTTTGGGGGAACCAAATTATATGTGCCGCGCGACTGGCATGTAAAGGTTGAGTCCTCAAATGTGCTTGGTGGATATGTTGATAAGCGTGTCGGGGTAGGTGAGAATATAGATATGACCAGAACCCTTAAGATAGAAGGAGTGAATGTATTTGGTGGTGTGGAATTGCTAAGTATGTAACGGAATGCTGCATCCGGTATTAACCCACAAGTATGTATACCCTGGACTGATCCTTTTCTGGGCCTTTCATGCAGTATTGCCGGCTGCTCTCCTGCATTACTACGCTGACCTTGAGTGGACCTATGCCCTTGTTGACGGGGGAGTGTACAGTTTCGGTCTGGTGATTGTGGGACTGTCGTTGTGGTACCCGGTGTCATTCCGTACGCAGGAGATTCCGATAACCAGGAAGCTGCTTCATAACTCACTGATATGTGTTGTTGCAGCAGTAATCTGGATATTGGTGTCATCATTTTTGTGCAGAATATTGCTTGGAACCAATCAACACTATATTGAAGTGGCCAGTACGGTGCTCCCCTTCAGGATTCTGTGGGGGATTAACGAGTTTGTTATGTTTATTATTGCCAGCCATTTCTTTATATTCTACATAGATCTGGAAGAAAAGCGATTGCAGGAGGAGGTGCTCAAAAAGCAGGTGAAGGAGTCGGAACTAAAAACCCTAAAGGCCCAGTTGAATCCGCATTTTCTGTTCAACAGCCTCAACTCGGTGAGCGCTCTGACGCTCACTGCACCCGAAGATGCACGGCATATGCTGGCACAGTTGTCCGAACTGCTGCGTTATTCGCTTAGCAATAATCAAATGGCGATGATTTCCCTTAGCAAGGAGATGGAGAATATTCGCCGCTATATGGAAATTGAGAGGGTGAGATTTGGAGAACTGCTCAACTATGAGGAGGAGATAGCTGCAGATTGTGAAAAGAGCATAGTTCCTGCGCTTATTCTGTTGCCCCTATATGAAAATGCTATCAAGCACGGTTTATATGAGAGCCTTGATCCCGTAACTGTCAGGACTAAATGTTTCAGGAAGGGCAACAACTTGTTTGTTGTGGTAAGCAACAATTTTGATGCAAGTGTATCATCTCCGGTAGGAACCGGTCTGGGACTGAAACATACTGCCAATATACTACGCAACCTCTTTGGAAGAGATGGACTGCTGGTGGCAGGAGCCTCGGACGGGATTTATACAGTTCGTATATGTATTCCTCAAAGTTAAAAGCATGGACAATAACCCTGTCTACACAGCTATAATAGTGGATGATGAAGCGCCTGCGCGCTCCATCATCAGGCAATATCTTGGACGTCATGCCAATGTTGAGGTCATTGGTGAATGTGCCAACGGTTTTGATGCAATCAAAATGGTAAGGGACCTGAATCCTAATCTTATGTTTCTTGATATCCAGATGCCCAAGGTGAGCGGCCTGGAGCTTCTTGAAGTGCTGGAAGATGCGCCTCAGGTGATTTTTACTACGGCCTATGATGAATATGCTTTGAAGGCTTTCGAGCTGAATGCAGTGGATTATCTGCTTAAGCCATTCTCACTTGAGAGGTTTGATGCGGCTCTGAACAAGGCCCTTGAAAGACTTGCAGGAGGACTACCTGCTCAGCGTCCTCCGGTTGAGGAGATCAGGAATGAGAATCCCGAGAAACTAAATCGTATAGTGGTAAAGAAGGGTAGTAGCATTTCTGTTATACCGGTAAGTGATATCTTGTTTCTTGAGGCACAGGAGGAATATGTGATGATATACTCAGTCCAGGGTCGCTTTATGAAGCATCAGACTATGCATTATTATGAAAGTCACCTGCCCGAGAATGAGTTTGTAAGGATTCACCGCTCGTATATCGCAAATATCACCAAGATCAGCAAATTGGAGCCTTACGACAAGGATAGCTATATAGCTGTGATGCCGCCCGACCACAGGCTGAGGATTAGTCGTACCGGTTATAGGAAACTTAGAGAGAAACTGGGGTTCTAAGTGATATTCGGATTGCTTTGAAGCCGTAAAGGTAGGGGCTACGTGATTGTAACTTTGGGTTTCAGGCCTTCAATGAGACTGGCCAGTTGAGTACGCTTTATCTTGCCCGACTCAGTCAGGGGGAAGCTATCAACGATGTAGATTGCTGCCGGCATCTCGTAGCGCTTTACTAACTTTTTAATTCTTTCAGGTAGGGTAGCCATGTCGGACGGTTTGCCCTGACAAACCAGCACTATCTGTCGATCCAGCGTGCTGTGGGGTATATGAGAAATTGCAAAGGGTACATCCACGAGGTGGACTATCTTGTTTTCAATAGCTTCTGGTGAGTGCTTGATTCCACCGCTATTAATAATATTATCAGCCCTTCCTTTAATCAGAAAACTTCCGTCTTCCCTGATCTCGGCGATGTCGTTGGTTACCAAAAGCTGATCACATATACCCTTGGCATCTATGCAAAGGCAGGATCTATCATCCAATGAAAGCCTTACATCTGGCAGGGGAACAAAGCCATCGGTTCTTTCCTTGCCATTAATTCTGCGCAAGGCAATATGTGAAAGTGTTTCGGTCATTCCGTAGGTTTCATATGCCTTGAATTCCACCTTCTGCAATAGCCTGTCGAGTTCGCTATCCACCTTAGCCCCACCTATAATTACATCTCTGAGATGTAGAAGTGCGGGACTGCCCAACTTCAGCTCGTTTAGCATCTGCATTGGAGTGAAGGCCGCAAAGTCAACCACACGGTCAATATCTGCCAAAGGGTGGGAGGATGGTTTAACTGCTATAAGGTCAAGGTTACCGACAAGGGCCCTTACAAGCATCATCCTGCCGGCGACGTAGTTTGCCGGCAAGCAGAGCAAGGCACTCATACCGGGTTTGAGATTAAAGAACTTAAGGGTCTTTAAGGCTGAGTTGATCATTGCAGCCTTGCTTACCCTAATCTCTTTTGGAGTTCCTGTGGATCCTGAGGTGTACATTGTCAGTAGGGCATCTTCATTTGCCCATGCCTTCAGAAAGCCAAGCACATCCTCACCCTCCCTCTCCTTGAGCCTGTCAAGAGTGCTAAGACTGTAGTTGAATCCATTGATTTTTATAGTGTTGTATTGAAGGTGCTCCATCTCAAATAGTTATACTGGCTGTCTGTAATGAAGGTGCCCGTTCTCAACAACAAGAAAGCTCCCGGTATTGTTGCTGAAGACTTGTCCGGTACCCAGTCCCTGAGGCATGGGATTGCCAAGTGTTGCTGTCCACTGGGCAATGGCATTCAATCCGGTATTAGCTTCAAGAGCAGAGGTAACCCACCAGCCGGTGCCCAGAGATTTTGCATGCTTTATCCATTCTTCGGAGGCCTTGATGCCTCCGAGCAAACTTGGTTTAAGTATTATATACTGAGGTTTTATAAGTTCGAGCAAGTACCTTTTTTCTTCAGGTCTGTTAATTCCAATCAACTCTTCATCCAGGGCAATAGGAACAGGGGTATTGGCGCAGAGTGTAGCCATCTCTTTTTCGTGGCCGGCCCTGATAGGTTGCTCGATGCTATGTATCTTAAGCTTTGCCAATTCTTCCAGAATTCTTTTAGCTTGAGTAGGAGTGAATGCACCATTTGCATCAACACGCAACTCTATGGTTTCAGGACTAAAGCGCTTGCGCAGTGAGCGCAGCAGTGACAGTTCACTATCAGTATCAAGTGCCCCAATTTTGAGTTTCAGGCAGGAAAAGCCATCCTGGAGTTTGGCCTCAATCCTGCGGCTCATCTCATCGAGATTTCCCATCCATATCAGACCGTTGATGGGAATTGATGTAAGGCCATCTGTAAAAGACGAAGGGAAAAGTATATTTCTGCCACCTTTATGTAGGTCTATAAGTGCAGTTTCAAGTGCGAACCTTACTGCAGGCCAGTCCATAAGGGAATGGTGCAGATCTACGGTATAATCATTTATATTGCCACAAACCTCGCTAAGCTTGTTTTCAAGGTCGGGTCTGTCGTCAATACTGAGATGGGGAAGTATTGAGCATTCACCGGTTCCCACTATCCCGGGTTCATCTTCATTCCACACACTGAGATAATAGCTCAACTTGCTGGTGAGAACACCACGCGATGTTCCTCCGGGTTCTTTGAAGTATAGTTTGTGAAGCTGGAACGATGCCTTATACATTATATTCTATGTTGAGTGGTGCTAAATTACAACCCCGGGATAGAAAATCCGAATAATTTACCGGATAACTATCAACGCCCTGCGTCGGTTCAGTGAAACACTTATATAGGTTCCTTTTATTTCATGAAATTTTTATCCAATGAGCTTGCAGGTGGGATGAGTTGTGTATATAACAGGGAATGAGGGCGGTAGAGAGTTGACAAAATGAGTTTAAATACGGAAATTATTCTATAATGGTTCTAAATTGTGTAAACTAAAACAATATGAAGCTCTTTGATTGCAGACCTTTAGCCCTTGTTATGTGCTGCAGAGCATTTTTTTGATTCCACTTTCTATGTTTTACAACATATAATAGTCTTTTTGAAGCAAAAAATGAAACTTTGAGCAGTTTAATGCGTTGAAAAACAATAATATAAAATGCTCTTATAATTTGAAGGCTATTTCGGTTAATTATCATTAAAATCAATGAAGTTTGAACTAATTAAAGTAATTTTGCAGTAATAGAAATTTCAAACAAATATCCCATATAGTCTATGAAAAAATATGTGATCACAGTCAACAGCAAGCAATACGAGGTTGAGGTGGAAGAGGTAAGAGCTGCTGCGCCAGCTGCCCGTAAACAGGTAAATGGAACTACACAGGCGCAGAGGCCGGCTGCTGCAAGTTCATCCAAGTCTGTGAACGGAACCGCAGGAAAGACTCTTGTTGCCCCTATGCCGGGTAATGTGTTGAAGGTTCTTGTTGCTGAGGGCGAAAAAGTAACAAAGGATCAACCAGTATTGGTCTTCGAAGCAATGAAGATGGAAAACAACCTGACTGCTCCTGCCGACGGAACAATAGTCACGTTGAATGTAAAGGAGGGTTCTGTGATGTCTGTCGGTGATGTGCTTCTAGTAATTGAATAAGCATTTTTTGCAATGGGAAAAAGAATAGGTATTACCGAAACCATACTCCGGGATGCGCACCAGTCTCTGATTGCGACGCGTATGCGCACCGAGGTTATGTTGCCGATAATCGAAAAACTTGATGATATAGGGTATCACTCCCTCGAAGCTTGGGGCGGTGCTACCTTTGACTCCTGCATTCGATTTCTGAATGAGGATCCATGGGACCGTCTGCGTAAGATCAAGGATAAGGCAAAGAAGACTCCGTTGCAGATGTTGCTTCGTGGTCAAAACCTGCTCGGATATCGTCACTATGCCGATGACGTGGTTGAGTACTTCGTACAGAAGGCCATTGCCAACGGTATGGATATTATCAGGATTTTCGACGCACTGAATGACCCAAGAAATATCGAGACTGCTATCAAGGCATGTATCAAGGAAGGTGGTCATGCACAGGCCGCTATCTGCTACACTACAAGTCCTTTCCACAGCCTTGAGCAATTTGCCAAGGATGCCAAAATTCTTGAAGATATGGGTGCCCACTCTATCTGTATCAAGGACATGGCCGGTCTGCTCAAGCCTTTTGATGCATACAACCTTGTAAAGGCTATCAAGGAAACCGTTAAGATACCGGTACAATTACATACACACTATACAAGTGGTGTGGCTTCAATGACCTATATCAAGGCTATCGAAGCCGGAGTAGATGTTGTTGATACAGCAATATCTCCTATGGCACTTGGTACTTCTCAGCCTCCGACAGAACCGCTTGTTGCTTCTTTGGAAGGAACTGAATATGACACAGGTCTTGACCTTGTCAAGCTGAGTGAGATTGCAGAATACTTCACACCATTCAGAGAAAAATGGATCAAGGAAGGTCTGCTCGATACCAAGATGCTTGGTGTTGATGCCAATGCCCTGATATACCAGGTTCCCGGTGGTATGTTGTCCAACCTTGTATCCCAGCTTAAGCAGGCTAATGCCCTTGACAAGTATGAAGAAGTACTTAAGGAAGTTCCCCGCGTTCGTGAAGACTTTGGTTTCCCACCACTGGTTACACCTTCAAGCCAGATAGTTGGTACACAGGCTGTATTCAACGTACTTACTGGTGAACGCTACAAGATGGTTCCAAAGGAATCCAAGGGTATTGTTAAGGGAGAATATGGCAGGACTCCTGCTGCCATATCAGCCGAACTAACCAAGAAGATTCTGGGTGACGAAGAACCTATTACATGTCGTCCGGCCGACCTGATCGAGCCCGAGCTGCATACAATTCGTGAAAAGATCACCGAATATATACAACAGGATGAGGATGTGCTGACTTACGCCCTGCTTCCACAGGTAGCTGAGAAATTCTTCAAGGCGCGTAAGGAGGGTACACTGAATGCACCTGCTGCCCCCGTAGTTGAGGCTAAAGCTGCTCCGGCTGAAAAAGCTGCTGCAGAAGGTGATGACGAAGAACTAGTGGCAGTACTGTCTGCAGCAGTAGCTGCAACAGAAGGTGGGGCACCATCAGACTATCGTATAACAGGATTCCGTCAGGTAAGTCCCTGGGTATTGTACGAAAGGCTTAACCGATGACTCATTGATGCTAAATCTATATATGTGCTGAGAGGGTGGACACGCGAGTGTCCACCCTCTCTTTATGCCTGTTTTTTTGTCGGCGGATAGGGGGTGTCTGACGGTTATTACCACTGTTCCGTCGATTTGATTTTTTATGGCAATATTAACACTATACTTTAGCTTGCAAAATTGGTAGTTATGAATAAACTAAGAACTATTGGAGTTGCAAGTCTAATGTGGATTATGGTTTCAGCAGGAGCCCAGTCCGCTGCTGATACTGCGACCGACAAATGGGACCTCAACCGCTGTCTTGAGTATGCGTTGGAGAACAATGTTCAGCTGAATAAGTCCAGGCTGTCATATGCTTCTGCAGAGGCTAGTCTGATGCAGGCCAAGGGACAAAGGTTACCAAACCTGAACGCAAGCATTTCAGAAAATGGGTCTAACAACAGAATGCGTGACCCAATGACTGATGAGCTGGGTGACTGGAAGTTTAGTGTTAATGGATCTGCATCCCTTAATACAGGGGTTACACTGTACAGTGGTGGTGCTATTAACAATGAAATCCAACGAAGTACACTGGCCAAAGAGGCTGCTTTGCTTAGCGTGGATCAAACTGAAATGGATATATCCATTGCAGTGGTACAGGCTTATGTAAATGTGCTCTATGCATATGAGAACCTGAAGTACTACAAGGAAGTAGTTGATCTGTCTACCAAGCAGGTAGAGCGTTCCAGAAGGCTTCTTGAAGCAGGCTCGGTTTCACGTCGCGATATCGCTGACATGGAAGCACAGCTGGCCAGTGACAATTACTCTGTTGTGACAGCAACAAACACCCTTACTCAGAGAATCACTGATCTGAAGGCTTTGTTGCAGATCCCGGTCGAACAAAGGTTTGATGTTTATATCCCTGAGGAGGAGATTAATGTAATACTGGATGCATTGCCTGATATCTACGATGTATATGAGGCTACACTGCGTAATGTTCCGGATGTTAAGTACAGCGAACTGCAGAAGCAGATGGCAGAGATTGATCTAAAATCAGCTAAGGCAGGATACCTGCCTACTCTGTCTGCGTCGGCTTCCATCGGAACCAGCTATATGGATCCCTATTCATTATCAGCCGGTACTCAGTTTTCTGACAATCTTAACGAACGTATTGGTCTGACTTTGTCTATTCCTATCTTCAACCGTTTCAGCACCAAGGCCAATGTTGCAAGAAGCAAAATAAACATTGAATCAGCAAGTCTGACTTTGGACAATACAAGGAATGCTCTGCTGCAGGAAGTTGAAAGGATTTATCAGGAAACACAGGCCGGGCAACAGAGGTATCTGGCTGCAATAGCCCAGAAAAATGCTTCTGAAGAAAGCTTTAGCATTGCTCAGGAACAGTATGCTCTGGGAATGCTTAACTCCATCGAACTGCAGCAATCGCGTAATATGTGGCTGAATGCAAACCGTGAGCTTATCCAGTCTCGTTTTAATGCGCTGTTGTACAGGAAAATACTGGATTATTATTTAGGTATTCCCCTGACTATGTAAACTAATTTGAAATCCTAATATCAGAATATTATGTCACGCAAAAAGATCATATTATTAGCCGTAGCAGTAGTAGTTGTTGTTCTGCTGCTAATACCCTTCCTAAAGAAGAAACCGGCGCCTACAGCCAGCGTTAAGGCTGCTACACCAGTTGTTGCTACAATTCTAAACTCGGTAAGTGCAACTGGAACTGTAGAACCTATCGAACAGGTTGAAGTAGGTACACAGGTGTCAGGTATAGTTGACAAAGTGTATGTGGAATACAACTCAGTAGTAAAAAAAGGACAACTGCTTGCAGAGATTGACAAGAGTACCCTTAAGGCAAGATTGCTGCAATCAAAAGCAAGTCTGGCTGCTGCTGAGAATGAGCTGACTTACCAGACTCAAAACTTCAACAGGACTAAGAAGCTTGCTGAAGCTGAGATGGTAAGTGAAACTGAGTATGAAAGTGCATTGTACAAACTAAACAATGCCAAGACTACTGTTGACAGGCTCAAATCGGAAGTTGAACAGGCCGAAGTAAACCTCTACTATGCAGAGATTTACTCACCTATCGATGGAGTTGTACTTGATAAGGTTGTAGAGGTAGGACAAACAGTAGCTGCAAGTTTTAACACCCCAACCATGTTTACAATTGCCAAAGACCTTAAACAAATGCAGGTTGAGGCTGCAGTAGATGAAGCTGATATCGGTCAGGTTGCAGAAGGACAAAGGGTAGAGTTTTCTGTTGACGCTTATCCCGGAGAAATATTTACCGGTACTGTTACACAGGTGCGTCTTATGCCTGTAACCAACAATAATGTTGTTACCTATACCGTAATTATTGATGCTCCAAATCCTGAATTAAAGCTGAAACCGGGTCTTACAGCGGTCGTGACTATTATTACAAGTGAGAAGCACGACGTGTTGACAATACCACAATCAGCTATTGGCTTAATGATAATGCCTGAAAGTCTTCCTGGCTTTGAAATAGTACCTCCTTCAATGCAGCAAGGACCTCCAAAACGTGGATCAAGTCTGGTTTGGATTAAGGAAGGTAATAAGCTTCAGGCTAAGTTTGTTGAAACAGGTGTTTCTGATAGGGCAAACGTTGAGGTATTGGGCGGTATAGCTGAGACTGACTCAATAGTGATTTCCGTTGGTTCTACTTCTAACTCTATGCCAATGGAAGGATTCAGTAGTCCATTTATGCCTGGTCCTTCAAGAAGGAGATAATGCAACGAACAGCAAACTAAATTGCTAATAATGAAGAATATCACAATAGAAACAGTTGATCTGAAAAGGGACTTTGTAGTAGGTAGTGAGACAGTTCACGCCCTCAAGGGAGTTTCAATTCAGATCAGGGAAGGGGAGTTCGTCTCAATAATGGGTAGCAGCGGTTCGGGTAAGTCCACCATGCTTAACCTGCTTGGATGCCTCGACCGCCCGTCGGCGGGCGAGTATTACCTGGATAATATCCCGGTAGCAGGTATGAGCAAGGATGAGCTGGCAGACATCAGGAATACCAAGATAGGATTTGTATTTCAGTCCTTTAACCTGTTGGCCCGTACCAGTGCACTTGAGAATGTCGAACTTCCGCTTATGTACAACTCAAAGTTTAATGCCCGCCAAAGAAAGGAACTGGCTGTGCATGCACTTGAGATGGTAGGTCTGGCAAATCGTATGTCACATACACCTTCACAATTGTCGGGTGGTCAGCAACAACGGGTTGCCATAGCCAGAGCCCTTATTAACGATCCGGTAATGATACTTGCTGATGAGGCAACGGGTAACCTTGACTCAAAGACATCCTATGACATTATGGCTCTGTTTCAGGAGCTTAACAGGAAGGGCAAAACAATAGTCTTCGTAACCCACGAGCCGACTATTGCTGAGTTTACCGGTAGAATAATAACTTTGAAGGACGGGTTAGTGATCTCTGATGCACCGGTTAGTGAACCAAAGGATGCACGGGAATGGATTGAAATGCAGAAAAGCGAATCACAATGAAATTACTCAACCTGATAGTAATAGCCTTAAGGGCTATGTCGCGTAACAAGATGCGCACCTTCCTGACTATGCTCGGGATAATCATCGGTGTTGCCTCTGTTATCAGTATGCTTGCCATAGGCCAGGGATCAAAGGAGAGCATTGAAAGGCAAATCTCTGATATGGGAGCAAATATGATAAATATATTCCCCTCAAGTGGACAGCAGGGGGGAGTTAGGATGGATGCTTCATCCATGCAGCTTTTGACTGTGAAGGATGCTGAGAATATAAAAGCAAAAGCAAAGTATGTAGCTGGGGTTTCCCCACTGGTTAGTGGATCAGGACAGGCTGTTGCAGGAGCAAACAACTGGCCAACGTCTATTCAGGGGGTTGGAGAGGATTTCCTTGAAATTCGTAAGCTGAAACTTGCTGAGGGTAGTGTTTTCAGCGACCATGATGTGAAGGTTGCCGCCAAAGTGTGTATCATCGGTAAAACAGTTGTTACAAACCTGTTTCCCAATGATCCGCATCCAATCGGAAAGACTATCCGATTCAACAAGATACCTTTAACAGTGATTGGGGTACTTGAAGAAAAGGGAACCAATACCTTTGGTCAGGATCAGGATAATATCATGCTGGCTCCTTATACCACTGTTCAAAAGCGTGTATTGGCTATCAACTATGTTCAGTCTATCTATGCTTCTGCTGTTAGTGAGGCAGATACCGAACTTGCAGTAGCTGAAATAGAGTCAATTCTTCGTGAGAATCCCAAACTGGTTTCCAAGGGAATGCCCCAGTTTGATGTCCGCTCACAAAAGGAGATAAGCACCATGCTTAGCTCAACAAGTCAGATGCTGACCATGCTGCTTGCAGCTATTGCAGGTATCTCACTTCTGGTTGGAGGTATTGGTATTATGAATATTATGTTTGTATCTGTAACCGAACGTACACGTGAGATCGGTCTTAGGCTTGCAGTTGGAGGTAAGGGTAGAAATATTCTGACCCAGTTTCTGATGGAAGCTGTGATAGTCAGTATAGGTGGTGGATTGATTGGAATATTGCTGGGAGTTGGTGTTTCCTCTTTGATTGGAAAACTTGCTTCATGGCCTATTTCAGTTTCAAATTCATCAATAATACTTTCTTTTGCAGTATGTACGATAATAGGTGTCTTCTTTGGATGGTATCCTGCCCGTAAGGCCTCAGCTCTCGATCCTATAGAGGCATTGAGATATGAATAATAACGAGTAGAAGAGTATGTAATGGGCACAATGAATAGGCAACAAATTATAAGAAGTGTTGCAATACACTTGGTTTTCTGGATATTCTGGTTTGTAGCACCCATCCTGTTTTCTTCAGGAGAGAGGGGATTCAGACTTCCGGAGCATCCTGGTTACTATTTCAGATCCATTTTTACAATAGGACTCTTCTATCTCAACTACTTTTGGATAATAGAGAGGTCTCTGTTTCAGCACAAAGTTGTACGTTTTGTACTGATGAATGTTGTATTGTTGACCTTGGTAACAGGCTTTGAACTAATTCAGCAGGCATTTTTCCACCCGGGCGGAAGACCGGGTGGAGCTGCTGATCTTACCCAGAACATGAGGCCACCTATTTTCCTTATGTTGATGGGGATATTCTTTTCCTATATTTTTATTATCAGTATTGCAGTGGCAATCAGAACCACCACTAGGTGGATTAAGCTCGATGACCAGAGGAAGACGCTTGAAAACGAAAATCTTAAGTCCGAGCTCAACAACCTGAAAATGCAGCTTAACCCGCATTTCTTCTTCAATACCCTCAACAATATCTATTCGCTTATACAGATTGCTCCTGAAAGGGCTCAGGAGGCGGTTCACAGGCTGGCCAGGCTGATGCGATATCACCTGTATGAGACAAATTCAGAAAAAGTATCCCTGAAAGGGGAGATTGAGTTTGTCGATAATTACATATCTTTAATGAAGATGAGGTCCACCTCCCTACTGGATGTGAAGTTTAATTATAGTATCGAGGATAATGAGGCCCGTATAGCTCCGTTGCTTTTCGTTCCGCTGATTGAAAATGCTTTTAAGTTTGGTATCAGCAATGACGTCAGTTCTGAAATCCTGATAGAAATCAGCGAGTTGAGAAACGAAGTGGTAATGACAGTTCAAAATACCATATTTGATAACCCTGAAGCAATACCTGGTCATTCAGGAATAGGACTGGAGAATCTACGCAAGCGTCTATCTCTTATCTATCCTGATTCACATGAGTTTAAAGCTGAAAAGGTTGGTGACAGATTCATGGTATTGCTTAGGATAAAACTTGGATAAATCGAGACTCTTATGACAATAAACTGCCTGATCGTTGATGATGAACCATTGGCTGCCGATCTGATAGAGAGTTATGTAATTAAAACTCCCTTTCTGAATGTTGTAGGCAAGTGTAATAGTGCATTTCAGGCAATGAAGGTAATGGGGGAGACCAAGGTAGATCTTATCTTTCTTGATATTCAGATGCCCGGACTAACGGGACTGGAGTTTTCCCGCTCCCTGCAAAATGAGGTAAAGGTCATTTTCACTACGGCCTACAGTCAGTTTGCCCTTGACGGTTTCAAAGTCAATGCAATAGACTATCTTGTCAAGCCATTTAACTACACAGAGTTCCTTGCTGCTGCCAATAAGGCAAGGGAGTGGTTTACCCTGCTTAAGGGACCACAAATGCAGGCAGAAAAGAATTCACCTGAGGCTATAATGTTGAAAGCCGATTCAAGGCTTATAGCAGTTGAGCTTAAATCCATCCTATATGTTGAAAGTATGGGGGACTATGTCAAGGTGTACTGCAACGATAACGATAAACCTATCATTACTCAGATGACGATGAAGGCTCTGGCTGAAAAACTACCGGCTGAGGACTTCTTCAGGGTACACCGCTCATATATAGTAAATGTCAATATGGTGAAGACTATTGAGCGTAACCGCATAATCTTTGGCAAAAACTATATTCCTATCTCTGATTCTGCCAAGGATGATTTCTTCAAACTGCTTAACGACAGGTTTTTGATGTAGGACTAGACATGTTTCCTGCAGAGGGCCCAGGAACCGGGGGGTGGCATGGAACTTACAACAGGTCTAGGGTGTATCCGGATTGAAACCATGACAAAAATCATTATAAGTGGTGATTGTATAGGATTGATTTGTCTGTTATTTTTGCGCATTAGAATTTACAGGCAAATATGTGGTTTTTCAGGAAGAAGAAGGAGATTGTAAAGGAGGAGACGGTTGCCGAAACGGTGATTTATTTTGGGACCCATACAGGTAATTCCCAGTTTCTTGCCAAAAAACTTTCACGTTTACTTACAGAAAAAGAAGTGCCTTGCAGTGTTGAGAGCCTTGCCAAGGTCAGGGCGTCTGATCTTGCAAATCAAAAGAAGGTAATGTTCGTTGTCAGTACTTACGGAGAGGGAGAAGCTCCTGCCAATGCAGTGGACTTTGTTAAAAGCCTTGGTGATGCTCAGGATCTTTCTCACCTGGAATATTCTGTTTGTGCACTTGGTGATACTTCTTTTGAAGATTACTGTGCTACAGGAAGATATATTGACAACAGACTTGCCGAACTTGGAGCTAAAGCAATAGTGCCAAGAGCTGAATGTGATGTCGAGTTTGATAAACCCGCAAGTGAGTGGATGCAAAAGGTTGTGGAGGTAGTAGCTTCGGCACACTCAGTGACCGGAAAGGCGGGTTCTCTCCGGCAGGTCAAGGGACTGGTGGCTTCGACAAGCTCAGCCACCGGAGAAGCAGGCTCAGCAGCCAGTAAGAGGCGCTATAAGGCGCGTCTTACAAATCACTACAGGTTAAGTGATCACTTATCTACACGTGAGGTTTTTCATCTTGTATTTGAGAGTGAAGAGTTCGATTATAAACCCGGTGATTCGGTTGGCTTTATTCCTGCAGACCTGTTTAAGAATGCCGAGATAAAGGACCGACGTCCACGTTATTATTCTATTGCTTCTTCACCGCTGGAGGTTAAAAACGGTTTTCATATAACAGTGAGGACCCATGATCTTGGGATTATCTCACCCGGGCTCAATCACCTGCTACAGGTAGGAGATGAGATTGAATTTATACATCTTTCATCGGGATCCTTCAGTCTGGACAATAGCGGTGAGTCAGTTATACTTGTTGCTGCCGGGGTTGGGGTTGCTCCTTTCCGTAGTTTTATTCGCCATAATGCAGCCCTACATAACCAGCGAAAGCTATGGTTACTCTATGGTGACCGGGATTCAGAAATAGATTACCTGTACAAGGATGAGTGGAGGGATCTTCTTGACCGAGGTGCTTTACAACGTATGGATGTTGCTTTCTCAAGAAGCTTGAACCCACGCTATGTTCAGGATGTGCTACATGAATGCCGCAGAGATGTTTGTGAATGGATCAGAAATGGAGCCTCAGTGTATGTCTGCGGTTCCCGTTCTATGGGTGCTGATGTAAGGTCCTTCTTCGATGAATTAAGGCAGGAAGAGGCTTTGGATGTCGAAATCCCATACTTTGAGGAGCTCTTCTAGTCCCCTAACTGACTACTGGTGGATTTTCTTTATATTTGATTATTCAATCCCTCAGTATGTCCACAATACAGCAAAGCCTCAGAGATTATTTTGGGTATGATACTTTCAGACCAGGTCAGGAGCAGGCTGTCAACATCCTGCTTGAAGGCCGATCAGCTGCAGCAATCTTTCCTACAGGCTCCGGAAAATCTCTTATTTACCAGCTGGCGGCTTTGCATCTTCCACATCTTACACTAGTGGTATCCCCACTACTTGCACTAATTAGTGACCAGCTGGAAGCAATGGAACGGTATGGCATTCCAGCCGCCAGAATTGACTCTACCCTTGATCACAGGGAAACTGTAAAAATTCGTGAGAAGGTTGTGAAGGGTGAGATAAAGGTGCTGATGGTTTCCGTAGAGAGATTTAAGAATGAAAATTTTAGGAATTTTCTGTCCGGTGTCAGCGTCTCCCTGCTTGTGGTGGACGAAGCCCACTGTATCTCCGAGTGGGGGCATAATTTCAGACCCGACTACCTAAAGCTGCCTCACTACAGAAAGGAATTCAGAATACCACAGGTCTTACTGCTTACAGCAACAGCTACACCCCAGGTTATTGAGGATATGTGCGGTCGCTTTGAGATACACCGGAAAGATGTTGTAATAACCGGTTTTTACAGGCCAAACCTGCATCTGGATGTAGCTCCCGTTGCCCAGGCAGACAAGGGCGAGAAGCTGGTCGAGATCCTGGAAAAAGCCGGTAGTGAATCAGCCATAGTATATGTGACCCTGCAAAAGACTGCTGAAGATGTTGCAGCCTTCCTGCGTAGCAGAGGGATAACGGCAGCTGCCTATCATGCGGGTATGAACAAGGCAGATCGTGAACTTATTCAGAATGCCTTTATGTTTGGCCAGATCCCTGTGATTGTTGCTACGATAGCCTTTGGAATGGGTATAGATAAACCTGATATCCGTTATCTGATTCATTACGACCTGCCCAAATCTCTTGAGAGTTACAGTCAGGAAATAGGTCGCGCAGGCCGTGACGGACATCCTTCACAGTGCATATTACTTGGTAATACAAATGCTGTTAATATCCTTGAAAACTTCGTGTATGGCGATACCCCCGAGCGCCCTGCAGTAAGGGCGCTCATAGCTGAGATAGCTTCTGCCGGCAAAAGATGGGAGATGAGCATACTAAAGCTTTCCAATACCTTTAATATTCGTCAGCTTCCTCTAAAGACTCTTCTTGTTTATCTTGAGATGGAGGACTTCCTGAGGCCACTATACAGTTATTATGCCTCGTACCGCTTTCGTTTCCTGACTGACAGTGGGCAGATCCTGGAGAAATTTGATGGCGAACGTCGTGAGTTTCTGAAGGCTGTCTTTGATCTGTCTAAAAAAGCAAGACTATGGGTTACTGTTGATTTTGAAGCTATATTGGCACAGTACCCTGCTGATCGTAGCAGGGTAGTTGCTGCCCTGGACTACCTGAGTAGCCAGGGCTATATCGAACTGGAAGTTTCTGACCTAATCGAGGTTTATGAGGTTAACAGTGAAGTAGCTGCACCGGATGCACTTGCCACCCTTATTTATTCGCGCTTTGAGGCCAGGGAAGGGGTTGAGATGCAAAGGCTAAAGAATATGGTTGCATTCTTTGAGGGAGACAGATGTCTGTCAAAAGCTCTTTCTGAATACTTTGGAGAGACCACAGATTGGGAAAGCTGCGGCCATTGTTCTGTTTGCCTTGACGGATCAAGAAAGCTTGTCAATGACCTTCATCTGGAGCCTCTGACTCCGGGTATTGTAAAAGATAAACTACAGGAATTGCTTGTAAGCCATGGTGATGCGGGTTTTTCACCGCAGAGTCTTGCACGTTTCCTTTGTGGAATCTACACACCTCTGTTTGGTAAGCTCAGACTGTCTTCAGTGCCGGGTTTTGGTGCACTTGAAAACTACCGTTATGATGAGGTACTGAGGCTTTGTACCTCTCTTTAGCCCATTCTGCTTTTATAGTCGTGATAGTCAAAGCTGCGCAGGATCTTCAGCCCATTGTTGTCATTCCACAAGCCTATAGAAGGGTGGGGTACCCCGTTAAACATAGTTGTCTTAACGATAGTGTAGTGGATCATATCCTCAAAAACTATCTTGTCGCCAACCCTGAGAGGCTGGTCGAATGACCAGTCACCAATAAAATCACCTGCAAGACAGCTGTTTCCTCCCATGCGATAGGTTGGTTTACCTTCCACCGGTTCATGATAAGCACCCCTGATTCTTGGCTTATATGGCATTTCAAGGCAGTCGGGCATATGAGCAGTAAAGGATACATTGAGTATGGCAGTCCTGATACCGCTATTCTCAACAATATCGACTACTTCGGAGACAAGTACTCCTGTCTCCCAGGCAAAGGCACTCCCGGGTTCGAGTATAATATCGAGATTCCACTTTTGCTTGAAGTCCTTGAGAAGGGCTATCAGGTGTTCTACGTCATAATCCTTACGAGTCATAAGGTGACCTCCACCCATATTGATCCATTTTGCCTGTTGCAGATAGGGAGCAAACTTCTCCTCAATAGCCCTGAGAGTCTTTTCGAGACTATAGGAGCTTGATTCGCAGAGAGAATGGAAGTGTATGCCTTCGATTTCTTCAGGGAGTCTTTCTGGCATCTTTTCCAGGGCAACACCCATTCTTGATCCCGGTGAGGATGGGTTGTACAGGTCGGTTGCTACCTCACTGTAGCCATGGTTGATTCTTACTCCAAGTGATATCTTCCTGTCAAAGCTTTTTACCATGGGCAGGAAGCGTTCAAACTGACTGAAGGAGTTGAATGTGATGTGGCTGCTGTACTGCATAATGCCGGGGAAGTCCCGCTCAGTATAGGCAGGTGAATAGGTATGTGCCAGGGTTCCCATCTCCTCATAGGCCAGACGGGCCTCGTGGATACTACTGGCTGTTGAGTAAGGAATGTACTCCCTAACAATAGGAAATACCGGCCAGAGGCTGAAAGCCTTAAATGCCAGTATTATATCAACTCCGGCCCTTTCTTTGACCGATTTAATCAGTTCAAGATTCTTACGAAATAAATGCTCATCAAGTACATAGCAGGGTGAAGGCACCTGCATGATATCAATCCCCATTATTGTCAGTTTAAATCAGCCGCAAATATACAGCTAATTTCCTTCAACCAGGTACTCTTTGAGTTTATCAGTCTGAGGATTGGTGAAAAGCTGATCGGGATCACCCTGTTCGATAATCTTACCATCCGACATAAACACAACATGGTCGGCCAGTCTAACAGCCTGACGCAGTACGTGAGTTACCAGTATGATAGTATAGTGCTTTTTAAGCCTGCGGAACAGTTCCTCGATAGTCTTACTGGAAATTGGGTCAAGAGCCGATGTTGGTTCGTCTGCAAGAATAATCTGAGGCTTTACTGCAAGCCCCCTTGCCAGGCAGAGACGTTGCTGCTGTCCGATTGACAAACTGTGAGCAGGTTTGTTAAGCCTGTTCTTGACCTCTTCCCACAGGCCAACCTCTTCGAGGTTTCGTTGGACACTAAACTGTATCAGCTTTTTGTCACGCACTCCTTTGAGTTTGATACCATAAGCTACATTCTTGTATATAGACATAGGCAGAGGGAAAGGACGCTGTGACAAAAGCCCCATTTTTCTGCGGATTGCAGGCACGTTTTTGTTTGTGTTCAAGATATCGTCACCGTCAATAACAATACTACCACTTACCTGCAGCTCCTTATATAGGTCTGTAAGCTTGTTCATGCACTTGAGCAGAGTAGTCTTACCGCAACCTGAGGGACCCAGCAGTACAGTTACTTTGTTTTTAGGGATGTCGAGGTTGATATCCTTTAGTATATGGTGGTCTTCAGCATAGACATTCAGATCTCTAATCTGCAGTACTGTTATGAATTCCTTCCTGGGTTCAATTTTTTGTTCCACCAGTTCTTCAGTCATTGTATCAATATTTAGGTAGCTCATGGTTGTCTTAGTTTACGTTAGACTTAGTATATCTGTGCGACAGTGATCTGGATGCCAGACTGATAATCAGTATAAGAATGGTAAGGATGGCCGCAGAAGCATAGGCACGTTCACGTACTTCGGGTATGGGGGAGCCCAATTGGAAGAATACTGCCAGGGGCAGTGTGGCAGCCGGTTCGTCGAGAGTGACCGGGATCAGGTCGGTATAACCGGCTGTAAACAGCACAGCAGCAGCATCACCGATGCCTCTTGCAAATGAAAGCAATACTGCAGTTATAAAACCGGAAAAGCCCTGTTTGAACATCACCTTGAAGGCCATCTCGCTACGTGTTGATCCCAGAGCCAGTGAGGCTTCGTGCAGACCCTTTGGAATGGTACTCAGCACATCATCGAAGGTTCTGACCATAATTGGTGAAATAAGCAGGGCTACGGTAATAATACCTGCTATCAATGATGAATTCATACCTACAAAAAGCATCAGTGTGAAGCCGAAAGCTCCGTACACGATGGGCGGGATGCCCCAGAGGGCATCCAGCAGATATCTTACTACATTCTGTGCCTTCTTATTTGTAACAAGGTGAACATTTATATACAGGGCTGCCGGTGCTCCTATTAAAATTGCTATTAGGGTCGAGCCCAAACCGATATATAGAGAACCCACAATGGCATTAAGCACACCACCACCTCCTCCGTAGTAATAACCTCCCTTTGGGGTTTGGGTGATCATTTCAAGGTTGAGAGCACCAAAGCCTTTTACAAATATTATCAGCAGAATAAAAGCCAGTATCGCAATCAGCGAATATGAGGCTGTGGCTGAGAGAGCTCTGAAGAATCTTTCTTCAAGTTTCTTTGCTTTCATAGCTTCTGGGTTTTGTGGATTAGATAACGGAATCCAAGGTTGATAACCAGAATAATGACCAATAACAAGAGGGCAGCAAACATAAGAGCTGCGTCATACATGGGTATTGATAGCATTTCCCCGTAGTTGTTTGCAATCAGTGCCGGAAGTGGGTAACCGGCATCGAAGGGATTGGCAGTTACCAGTATCCTGTTGCCTACCACCATCATCACTGCAATGGTTTCACCAATAGCCTTGGCAAAGGACAATCCAAAGGCAGACACGATACCGGGTCTGCTGTGGCGGATTACCACATGTTTGATTGACTCCCAATAGGTAGCACCAAGTGAAAGGGAGGCTTCCCTTGTACCCTTGGGCACAGTCCTGAAAAACTCAATAAGCATATTGAGCATATAGGGTATGCACATGATTCCAAGTACTATACCACCCGACAATATCGAGTACCCGGTCGTCTTCTCCCCAAAGAGAGGTCCAAGATGTTTTGAGATAAAGGGGACTATCACCAGGATACCCCACACCCCATAGATAACCGATGGCAGTCCTGCAAGGATATCAATCACGGGATGGATGATGCGCACGAATCTTTTGGATGCATACTCTGTAAGATGAATAGCCGCAAAAAGGCAAAAGGGAGCGCTTAGCACAAAGGCTATAAGGGTGACATAAAGCGTACTTGATATATAAGGCCAGAAGCCAAAATTGCCTTTGTGGGGAGACCATTCTGACGATGTGATCAGTTGCCAGAGCGAATGCTCCTCAAGTATTGGAATAGATTTATAATACAGTCCAGCTCCTATAATAATAGGCAAAAGCAGGATGGTTATCAGTGAGATAACCATCCATGATCCTGTTATTCTGTCAACTAACCTTCTACGTAAATGCATTTTACTCTTCCAGCTTTTTCAGATAATTGTCAATAGCATTCTGTGTGATGGGCACAAAGCCTGTTTCGGGTACATACTGCTGTCCTTCAGTCAATGCCCATTTAAGGAAATCGATTACCACCTTTTTCTGTGGTTTGCCTTTGGCAACCAGATAGAGTTCCCTAGATGGTGGAGAAGGGTATACTCCGTTGGCTATTGCATCCAGCACTGATTCAAAGGAACCGTAAAAGTCTTCCTCGGGATCTATCTGACCGTTTTCGTTGATGTCGATGGGAACTACTTCAAGACCGGGACGCTTGCCTCCGGTATTGATATCATAGACATAGATTGTATTGTTGAATCCAAAGCCCAGTTGGTCTTTTGCAGTGGTTTCGGCCAGACCTGGATCACCAAAGATACCTATGCCTAGCAGGTCTTCCTGCTTTCCGCCGAGGTATTTGGCCCAAGTTTCAGCAGCACCGCAGGCGTCAGACCTGGTGTAGAGAGCTATTGGTTCACCGTTCTCAACACCCAGAAGCTGCCCCCAGTTGGTTATAGTACCATCAATATATATTGCACGGAACTCATCTCGGGTCAAACCCCTTTGCTTGATAATATCCACATAGGGATTGTCAATATTAATGTCGGGCACTACAGCATCTATTACCAGACCTACATACCAGGTACCCTGTTCAAGTTCGGCCGGAGTGATTTCCCTTGAGAACATGCCCAGATCAACAACACCTGCCAGAGCGTCTGCCAGACCTTTACCGGCACCACCGCCTGAAATATTAAACCTGACTTCCGGATGTAGTTTCTGGTATTCTTCAGCCCACTTTACCACCATTGGATAGATGGCGAAGGCTCCGGATATGGATATTGTATTATCCTTTTTTTCTTTGGATACACATGCCGTGACTAATAGTGCCGGCAATAGAAGACTTAGGAGAATGGCCTTTTTCATTGCGTTAATTTGTTTGGTTTTACTTGAGTTATTGTTACAGTTAGCAAGCGGGAAAACTCTTTTTTGTTACAATTTTCTTGGCCTCGCACCTTGATTCCAAATTGTGAAATTTGGATATGTAAAGTTACGGTGTTCTATCATCCTCATAAAGCGGTATTTATACCCATTTAGTTAAGAGGTGGTTGGTTGTTGAAAATTGATACTACAAAAAAACGATTTTGCAGATCTTCGTTCTATACCTGAAATGTGGTATTTTGATTAACATAATAAGGGGAAAGCAGGTCCTGGAGCAGGCCGGAGACTGGGATACCGGCCGGGAGGAAACAAAATATTAAGTGTGTATTACAATAAATAGTAATTTTACAAGGTCGCGGTAAGGTTAATCTCCCGGTAGGGATTAACCTTAGAAAACCGGATATGGACACAAACATTTAATATGGAATTTTTAATACTAGGAGTACTAATACTTTTAAACGGTTTTTTTGCCTTATCGGAGATTGCTTTGGTTTCAGCTAAGAGATCAGCTCTTGAGCAGTCCAAAAAGGAGGGCAGTTATGGTGCCGGTATAGCATTGAAGCTGCTTGAAAACTCCGAGGGCTTCCTTTCAGCTGTTCAGGTTGGTATAACTTTGATCGGTATTATAACCGGTATGTACGGTGGTATGGCCCTGGCAGACAACATTGCACCTTTTTTCGATCAGTTTGATGCAACAAGGGCCTATAGCCATGAATTATCATTAGGACTCACTGTGGTTACTATTACCTATGTGTCGATTGTTATCGGTGAACTTGTGCCTAAGACTGTTGCCCTGAGCAATTCAAACAAGGTGGCCAGGATAGTAGCCCCCTTTATATTTTACTTTAGCAAGGCCTTTTATCCCTTTGTATTACTGCTCTCTGCATCAACCAATTTTATAAATGGAATCCTTGGTATTAGAAAACATCCGGATACTCTGACGGAGTCGGAACTCCGTCAGCTTATCAAGAGTGCATCGCGGGAAGGAGTGATTGACAAGGGGCAGGACAATATTCACGAGCGCATCTTTTATTTCGCAGAAAAGAAAGCCAAGCACCTAATGACTCACCGCACTGATATCGAATGGATCGATTTGGATGAGGATGAAAACAGTATTAAGGAACAATTGCTAAGGTCCAAGCACAGCAAGATAATTTGTTGCAGGGGTGAGCTTGACAACTTTGTGGGCTTTATCATGACAAGGGATTATTATAAAGCCCTTTACAACAAGCAGAAAATCAAGCTGCAAAGTCTGATGAAAGAGCCTGTTGTTGTGCCTGAAAATACCGATGCCAACAAGGTACTCAATATCCTTAAGGAGGAGGCTTATCACCTTTGCTTTGTTGTGAATGAGTACGGAGGCTTTGAGGGTATTATCACAATGCATGATATACTTGAAAACTTCCTGGGCCCTATTCCTGATGAATGGGAGTCGCATGAGCCGGATGTGTTCGTTCGTGACGATAAATCAATACTTATCAGTGGTGATGCACCAATTGAGACTCTTGCCGAACTGTTGGAAGACTTCGAATTGGATTTTGAGAAGATAGACTATTCTACAGTGGCTGGTTTTGTATTCAGTCTTATAAATAAGATTCCTCAGGTGGGAGATAAAATAGAATATGGTGAGTACCTTATAGAAATAGTTGACGTGGATATCAACAGAATCGACAAGATACTTGTAACAAGGAAACCTCAGGTTTAATTACATGCTCTTTTTAAACTGTATTGAGGACTATGTTGCTTTTCTGCCTATAGTCTTCATATTTATCATGTATCCATAGATGGCTTAAGCCCGCATGGATCTATCTTATTGAATTATTTGAACTTTCCCGGATTTGTGTTCGATTTCTTGGCAGTTAGACCGTAAGTGTACGGATGTTGTACAGTAACGTACATTTTTGCGCTTTTGAGGCAGACCAGACTTACATTTTTTTGCCCTTGTATGTCACTGATAAACAGTGTAATAGAAAAGTACTAGAAAAATATTCTTCAAAAAAAATAATGAACAGAAAGAATTGCACACTTTTTGGGACCACCGTATCTTTAGAGGACTGATCCTAAAGTAGACGGTTGCCTGAAATCAAAATGTTTTGAATTGTAACTATACAGGAAATAAACCGTTATATATATTTAAAATGCAGTCCCGGTAAGGGCAGCACTCTCAAAAAAGGGGATGCCCGACAGAATTAAGTAATAATTAATAACCGGAGGAAATAAAGATGAAAAAAGGTAAAGCGTTTTTAGTTCTGCTTCCCACCATCCTGCTATGGACTGCTGCAACAAACGGTTTTGCACAGGAGGATGACAATGATATTGCACATCTGTTTTACAGTGTTTCAGACAACTTAACTGTAGCTGTTGATACCAGCATGCAGGTTAAGCCCTGGATGATTTCGGAGAACCTTACCGAGAAAGTTGACAATACCGGTAGTATACTTCAGGATTGGATGTTTGGTGAAGCGTACAGCGAAAAGCTGATAAGGATAGAAGGCTGGATGTTTGATCTTGGTATGGGTGAAACCAATGAGTATATCCACGATGAAGGTAGCAGTCTTGTAAACTGGATGCTGGGTTATGATATTTCCATACTTACTGAGAGAGTAAGACGTGGTGCAGAGCTTGAAGTTTTAGAAGAATGGATGTTAGATTTTGCACATGCAGGATCTATAATTGAAGAAGATCTGAACATGGATCTGGAAGACTGGATGTTTAATAATGACTACAGGGAAAATCTTGATGATTGTGACTTTGAACACTGGATGGTAGAAGGTTTTTAATAGATAGGTTTATTTAATAAATTATTACGGCAGCCGAGAGGCTGCCGTAATTGTTTTATACTAGGTCGCATGCATCAGCAGGCATCCAGTGTGCATCTTTGCCATCCCATTTGACATTACAGCCGATGGGATTTGTAGCCTCAAACGGTGGCTTCTTTCCATTTACCAATGCATCAAGTACGATGTCAAGAGTATTTTCCTTCATCCTGGAAGTATCCCTTGGCGAGTCAACTCCGCGACCGGTGTAGACCAGTTCCCTCTTTTCATTGAATACATAAAAGTGTGGTGTACGTAGTGCACCGTATGCCAGAGCTATATCCTGACTTTCGTCGTGCAGGTAGACCCAAGGAAACTTATGTTCTTCCATGCGCTTCACCATGTTGGGGAAGCTGTCCTCCTCATAGGTGTTTTTGCTATTGGAGTTGATAGCAACAAACTTTACATCGTGTGAGGCATACTTATTGGCAGTAGCCCTTGTAACCTCGTCTGAACCGATTACATAAGGACAGTGATTGCATGTGAAGAATATAACAAGCCATTTGTTTTTAAAATCACTTAGTGAATAGGTCTTTCCGTCAGTGGCCGGCAGTGTGAAAGCCGGCGCTTTGTCTCCGATTTGAAGTGTAAATGCCATAGTTTTCGTATTTTAGTTGTTCCATTAATATTAAACAAGCTAATGCCTGAAAAGATCATTCTACTAACAAACCTTGGTTCACCAGACTCCACGCTAAAGCGGGATGTGTACCGCTATCTCAATGAATTTCTTATGGATGAGAGGGTTATTGACCTGCCTTATCTGGGACGTCTCTTGCTGGTTAGGGGAATAATCACACCTTTCAGGACTCCACGTAGTTCACGTAAATATAAGAAAATTTGGACTGAAAAGGGATCACCTCTTATTGAGCATACCAGACAGTTGGCTGATAAATTGCAGGATGAGACAGGTTTGCCTGTATACTACTGTATGAGGTATGGGAATCCTGCACCCAAGGCTGTTTTTGATAAGATTACTCAGGAGAATCCGGAGGTAAAGGAAGTAATACTGTTTCCCTTGTATCCGCATTATTCAATGAGCAGTTTTGAGACAGCCGTTGAGCATGTCAGACGTATCTGGCTGGATGGTGTTTACAAATTCAGCCTAAGCGTAGTGCCACCATTTTATAATAAAGACTGTTACATAACTGCTCTTGCGGCATCTATTGAAAGGTATCTCAAATCGGCTGAGTATGACCACGTATTATTCAGCTACCATGGAGTGCCGGTAAGGCATATAACAAAGAGGGATGCAAGTGGTCGGCATTGCATGCAAAAGGAGGACTGCTGCGGGGGAACTTCACCTGTTCATGCCTATTGCTACAGGCATCAGGTGAGGGAAACTACAAAACTGGTTACTGAAAGGCTGGGTTTGAACAAGGAGCAATATTCACTGTCATTCCAGTCGAGACTGGGAACTGACAGCTGGCTGAAACCATCAACTGATGCAACAGTCAGGTCGCTCCCGGCTCTGGGCAGGAAAAGGCTGCTAGTAGTCTGTCCTTCCTTTGTTAGTGATTGTCTCGAGACCCTTGAGGAAATCGATATGGGTGCGAGGGAATCCTTCATGGAGGCAGGAGGTGAACATTTTACCTGCGTGCCCTGCCTAAATACTGATGAGGCATGGGTAAAGGCCATCGCAGAGCTTTCGCTTCAGGGAGAAACCAAACCTGCCGAGATCTATCCCGACTTTATGCCCAGGAACTGATCCCCTGGTAAAATAAGCCTTCTGGCCCTTATTAACCTCAGGATATATAGATTCCTATAGTCACCATCCTCCTGAGCTCAGGCACTGTGAGAATTAGAAGGCAAGGGAAAGCGCACACAGTGCTACAAAGAGCAGGGTACTCAGTGACAGGTTGCGAAGCTCATTGTCCAGCAATGCCGGATTCTCATTCTTCCACACCTTTGCAGCATGCCTTATAAAGATTGGCATTGCACCAAAGACAGGCAGAAAGCAGATAGGTCGGGGACTAAGCATCACAAAAATCAGGAAGAGAATCCAGCCGTCACCCAACAAGGCCATATGATACTGACGTGCATAACGGTCTCCCAGTTTTACCGCCATAGTCCTTTTGCCACTTTCAATATCTGACTCCCGGTCACGGATGTTATTGAGGTTCAGCACTCCTGTGCTGAATAGACCTATAGTCGCTGCAGGCAGCAATACCTCCCAGTGCCATACATTTGCATGCAGGTAAAAAGAACCTGCAACACCCACAAGTCCAAAGAACAGAAAGACATAGATATCACCCAGTCCACGATAGCCGTATGGGTTTTTGCCCGCAGTATAGCGAATAGCTGCAATGATAGCGGCAATTCCCAATAAAAAGAAGGCCAGCAGTTTGATATGATCTTTCTCAAAGGCCTTAATCAATAGAGTTATTCCCGATACCAGGCTGAGTAGTACAAAGATGATCATTGCTATTTTCATCTGTCCAAGTGTGATCATCCCGCTTTGAATCATACGACGTGGGCCGACGCGGTTTTCGTTGTCAGCACCCGACTTTGCATCGCCGAAATCGTTGGCAAGGTTGGACAGAATCTGAAGAAAAAGAGTGGTAAGGGAAGCCCATAGCAGTATCTCTGCACGGAACATCCCATAATGGGCAGCGGTGACGCTGCCCATTAAGATGCTCGAAAGTGCAAGAGGCAGTGTACGCAGTCTCATCGACACTATCCATGCTTTTATTTTGCTCATTTTATGGCAATTGATAATAAATACTTACTCCGGGACCCAATGGAATATCAAAAGTAACCCAGATGATAAGCATCAGGGTCCAGCCAATAAAAAATACTATTGTATAAGGTATCATTGTGGCTATGATCGTTCCCAGACCGGAGTTCTTGTCATACTTCTGAAAATAAGCAATGATAAGTGCAAAATAGCTCATCATTGGTGATATTATGTTGGTAACTGAATCACCAACACGATATACTGCTTGTGAGAGTTCCGGAGAGTACCCTAGGAGCATGAAAATAGGAATGAAAACCGGAGCCAGCAGGGCCCACTTAGCTGAGGCACTTCCCATCAACAGGTTGACAATAGCGGCAAAAATGATGAACATTATCATCAGAGGAATCAGTCCAAGATCGGCTGCTATTAAGGATTCTGCTCCGGTAACGGCCATTATTATTCCAAGATTACTCCACTTGAAATAGGCAACAAACTGTGCTGCGAAGAAGACCAGAACAACATAGGCTGTCAGCGTTTTCAGACTCTGAGCCATGGCATTGGCGACATCCGTATCATTTTTAAACTTACCCATTGTGATACCATAGGCAATGCCAGCACTGGCAGCCATCAAAAACAGGAAGCTTATAATACCTTTTATAAAAGGAGATGACAATATGGTTCCATCAGCTCCTCTCAGCAACCCGTTTGAAGGTAACAGACCCACCAAAATAATAACCACCCACACAAGTGAAACAAGCATGGCATGCTTAAGGGCTTTCTTTTCGACCTTTGAAAGCGGTTCGATAATTTCTTGTACCTGATCACCCTCATATTTTCCAAAGCGCGGTTGAACAATCTTTTCTGTAACCCATGTTCCCAGAAAGGCTATCAAAAATGTAGAGCAAACCATGAAGTAATAGTTTGCAGTGGGGTTGACCTGATATGAAGGATCCAGAATATGAGCAGCTTCTTCAGAAAGTCCTGCCAATAGTGGATCAATAGTTCCAAGTATCAGGTTAGCACTGAAACCTCCGGATACACCAGCAAAAGCAGCAGCCATACCTACAACAGGGTGACGACCAACAGCCTGGAATATTATCCCGGCAAGAGGTATAAGCAATACATATCCGATATCACTTGCCACATTTGAAACTACACCGGTAAAAACCACTACAAAAGTTATAATTTTCCTTGGCGACTTTATAACCAGGATTCGGATCACTGCCCCAATAAGTCCGCTAGTCTCAGCAATCCCAATGCCCAGCATTGCAACCAGCACTATTCCAAGCGGAGCAAAGTCGGTGAAGTTCGTCACCATCTCATTTATGATTCTTGCTATTCCGTCTTTTGATAGGAGGTTGACAGTATTGATTACTTCTCCGGTTGCCGGATGCACAGCCTTCCAGTCAAACCAGTATCCAAAAGCTGATAAAACAGGTATCAGCAATGCAAAGATTGCAAATAGGGTAGCAGGGTGAGGTAGAGCATTGCCTCCCTTTTCAAGTATGTTGAGGAAGATATCAATGTAGTTTCTTTTTTTCTTGATAGTGGTATCAGACATTTTTTGATTGTTTACCGGGTTATAAATTCAATTATCATTTTGGGGAGAGAGGGAGGATGGTGCAAAAATATAAATTTTTCCATGCTTGATCTTTTTTTGTTCCTTTGCATGTCAAATTATTAGAGTGATGTACGGAATATTTGTGATATTTCTTTTCTATGCCCTGGGTATTTTCCTTAGTCGACTGACTGGGGAGTTTCTTCCGGGAAGTATTCTTGGTATGATACTGCTTTTTCTTGCACTGCTCAGTGGAGTAGTCAAGAATGACGGGTTAAAACCTGTGGCATCAGTGATCACAAGGAATATGGCCTTGTTTTTTGTGCCGGTAGGAGTGGGAGTGATTGAAAGTGGAAGCAGCCTTGTGAATTCCCTGCCTGCCGTTATTGTCGCCGCTGTCGTTAGCACCATACTTGTGATGATAGTGACGGGACATATACAGCAATTTATGGAGGGCAGGAGGAAATGAGTGAGGTATTTGCAATGCAGCCTTTCGGATTGGCCTTTGTTCTTGGTATCTATCTGGCAGCAGTCTGGCTCTATAAAAAGACCAGGTTTAGTTTGCTACATCCTGTATTAACATCCATCCTTGTTATTATAGCTGTACTTTCAATACTGGATGTTGAGTATTCAGCTTTCCGTGAGGGAAGCCAGCTTATAGATTTTATGCTTGGACCTTCTGTGGTTGCTTTGGGGAGCCAGCTATACGAGGAGGTGAAGCTTATTAAGCGCAACAGTCTATCGATACTGACTGCCATTGCTGTAGGGAGTATAGTGGGGATAGTATCAGTCAGTCTTGTTGCAAAGTGGCTCGGAGCTGATGAGGTGCTAATTACATCACTGCAGCCAAAGTCGGTGACTACACCTATTGCTATCGAACTGGCTGGACGCTTTGGTGGGTTTCAACCTGCCACTGCAATTGTTGTGGTTCTTACAGGTGTTTTCGGGGCTGTAGTTGGGCCCTTTATACTTGACAAAGCAGGAATAAGCAGCAAAATAGCTCGTGGGCTTGCCATGGGCAGTGCAGCCCATGGCGTAGGTACGGCAAGAGCTATCGAACTTGGTGCAGTGGAAGGTGCCATCAGTGGACTGAGCATAGGATTGATGGGATTGGCTACTGCCATTTTTATGCCTTTACTACGCCTGATACTATGAAGTGAGACTATTAGTTAACATTAACTTAATACAAAAGCCATGTAGCCGTCATTAGGTTTTCCGAACTTTGCTTTTTTGAACCTAACGTCTAGGGGGGTGTTGTATACTACTAAATAACCTTATCTATTTATAATGATACTTACTGTAATTCTTTTGCTTGCCGGGTTCTACCTTCTTATAAAGGGAGGAGACTGGCTTGTTGACGGGGCTGCTGCAGTGGCAAGACGTAATGGGGTCTCCGAACTGATAATTGGGCTTACTATTGTAGCCTTTGGAACTTCGGCACCGGAGCTGGTTGTAAGCTTATTTGCTGCATTAGGTGGGAACGCTGATATATCAGTCAGCAATGTGGTGGGCAGCAATTTATTCAACCTAATGTTTATATTGGGGATCTGCGGTTTGATAATTCCCCTTGCTGTTAGCAAAAGTACAGTAAAACTTGAAAT
>Ga0209723_1001249_pt1 | contig 40852 bp, 27 predicted proteins | sample BiotimSIPDNA_2_FD_185750 | JGI IMG/M metagenome (GOLD analysis project Ga0209723, IMG submission 185750) | Anaerobic biogas reactor microbial communites from Washington, USA - Biogas_R2 time_0 SIP DNA (SPAdes) (version 2) | ecosystem: Engineered > Bioreactor > Anaerobic > Unclassified | place... | reverse complement strand
TTTTCTTCGAAGGAATAGGATAAAAACAAAACATCAAGGAGAGTGCCGCACCGAACACGTAAACAACCACTTCCACAAACCCACCCATCTTCAACATCAGTTACAAGTCCGCGTCGGCCCAATTCACCTCTGCGCCCGACAAGTAAATCCCCAGTTTTTAGACGATAACGTTCGAGCCGCTTACTATCCTTCTCACTTATTTCTGCTATGCCATGTCTATCAATTTTGGCGTTTGCCGTGAGATTCTTCGGCATTACAAAAGGTATGCCATATGCAACATAGCTGGATGCCTTCAAGAGGCTACCAAATGGACCTGTCTGAATGGAACCTCCACCTTCAGCGGCAATAGATCCAAGCGTGGTAACTTCCCAATGCTCCGGTATCCACCCGGCTTCCGTTTCCTTCAACGGCACCTTGTCGGCCTGGTCGAAGGGTACAGGGCCGTAGGTGAACAGGTGTTTCATGAGGCTGGCTTTGAGTTGACGGGTGGCCGCGATCACCTTCTCCGTCGCCTCCTTCGCCCGCTGCACCGTCCGCAAGACTTCGGCTATCGCCTTTTGTTCGGGAAGGGGAGGGAGGGGCACTTCAAGTTTATTCAATGATGACCAAGATGTTCTTGGATGGTTGACACCTGAAGTCGTGTTTATGGCATGAGTCAAGAATTCAGGGATATGAAACAAGTGAATGAGAAACTCAGGTATAACATGGTTTAGATTTGCACGGAAAACAAGGATGTCCGTTGAGCATACGCCATCAATATCAGCAAGTACGGCTTTATCTAAATAAGGCCTGAGCTTTCCATAAAGGATTTCATTCTTTTGAAAACAAGTTTTAGTGCTTCTTACTTCGGAGAAATAGCCATGTCTGGAGAGCACGGGGTTTCCAGAGTCAATGTGTTCAAGACCCACATAGGGTAAGTGTTCATTTTCTGCTGGCAGTAAAGTATCAGTCCGCTGCTCACAAAGATCTTTCAATAATATCGAGGTCCACGTATCAGGTATGTTAAGTTCGTTCCCCACTTTTTATACCCTGAATCCAAGTGTTTTTAGGACTTTGTTGAGGGCTTGATCCGCTTCCGCCCGTTCCTCTTCCGCTTCGCGCAACAGCACCACGGCCTCATCCAGCGGCAGCACGTCGTCCTGTTCGCCTGTGGACACATAGCGGCTTGGAGAGAGGTTGTAGTCGTTCTTGACGGCGTCCTGGACCGTGATGACGGCGGACAGTCCCTCGACGGCTTTCCATTTGGCATAAGCGTTTGCGAGGGCATCCACATTGGCGTCGTCCAGGTAATTCTTGGGCCGCCCTTTCAGGAACTGTTTGGTCCCGTTGACCAGCAGGATATGTCCCTTCTTCCGTTTCCTGCGGTTGATGACGAGGATAATGCCGGGGGCGGGGGTATTGTAGAACAGGTTTTCCGGCAGGAGGAACACCGCCTCGACCAGGTCGGCGTCCACGAAGGCCTTGCGGATGTCCCGCTCCTTGTTCGAGCCCTGGTTGCCGCTGCCGCGGCTGACGGCGCCCGTGTCGAGGACCACGGCCATCCTGCCGTCCGGTTCCAGGGAGGCGCACATGTGCTGCACCCAGCCCCAATCGGCGCTGGACGAGGGCGGCACACCCCGGGCGAAGCGGCCATAGGCGTCGTTCTCGTAGGTGGCCGGGGCGAACTTCTGGTTCCACATGGGATTGGCGACAATGAGGTGGAACCGGCGCAGGGAGCCGTCCGGCGCGGTAAAGGCGGGATGGTGCATGGTATCGCCCAGGGCAATCTCGGCTTCCATGTCGTGAATGAAGGCGTTCATCCGCGCCATGGCGAAAGTGCTGTGGTTGATTTCCTGGCCGAAGAGGCGCAGCGGCGCCACGGAAGACGGCAGCCGCACGGCGCCGTTGGATTTCTCGCCGTACTTCTCGATGAGGCGCAGGTGCATCTTGATGAGCAGTCCCGCGGACCCCGGGCAGGGGTCGTACACGGTTTGTCCCGGCTCCGGGTCGAGCACGCGGGCCATCATGACGCCCACTTCGCGGGGCGTGTAGAATTCGCCCGCCGAGGAACCCTGCCCTTCCGCGAACTTGCGCAGCAGGTACTCATAGGCGCGGCCCAGGTAATCCGGTTCCACATCGTCCAGGCCCAGCCGGTGCGCCGGGTCGTTCAACACCTGGACCAACTTCGCCAGGCGGTCATCGTCGAGGATGCGCTGCCCGGCCTGGGTCGCGTTGAAATCCGTCACGTCAATCACGCCGGCGAGCCGGGGATTTTCCCGGGCGATGGCCCGGACGGCATCGGTCAGGAATTCGCCCATGCCGGTGGTTTTCCGCGCGATCTCCGCCCAGCGCGCCTGTTTCGGGATAAAGAACCGGACCAGTTTATGGTCCTGCTCCACCAGTTTCAGGGCGTTCTTCTCGCCGCCGAAGTCCCCTGCCATGCGGGCAATCTCATCGTCGAATACATCGGACAGGCGCTTCAGAAACACAAGGGGCAGAATATAGTCCTTGAATTTCGGCGCATCCACGGGCCCCCGGATCACGCACGCCGCCTCCCAGAGCCAACCCTCCAGCGCGCCCAGGTCCGTCTTGCCGTTCGCGGCCGACAGTTCCACCTGTCCGTTTCGCTTTTGTGTTTTTGCCATCGGCGTTCCCCTCACCTTTCATGTGTCCATGCGCTAAAAGATAATGAACAGTTCAGACATGGTAGCACAGGGCCCCGACGGCGTGGAAATTCAAAAGGGTCCGATATTGGGAGAGGCTTTTTCTATTGCCCTTTCGTCATCTCAAATACGGTTCAGCATGCTGTTTTTATCCACATTTTCAAAAAGTTACTCGCGATGTCGGATTTTCAGGAGAAAGAGGCCGAAAAATATTAACTCTCTTATGAAACTTTAAGTCTTTTAACTCTGTTATGAAAGGTTTTCTATCTTACGAAAACGCATATTTTAACAGTATTTATATAAAAAAATCGGCATAAAAAAAACCGTTGAAATTAGGCGTTTTTTCTGGCTTAATGCGAATACCAAGGAGACAACCAAGGTTAGTCAACGTAGTGGCGAAACAACCAGCGATAAGGAGCAACGCATGAAGGAAATTCCCGATCGAGATCAAATTCTCAGCCTTGCGGAGGCATCACACTTGATTCCGACCGCAGGCAACAAACCGCCATCCACGATGACCCTTTATCGGTGGACGCGCGGTGTGCGCGGCGTGACGCTGCCCAGCTTGCGTTTTGGGCGGCGGATTTGCATCCGGTACGGTGACCTGCTCGAATTCGCGGAGGCGCTGGCCCGGACGTATGAGCGAGCCCCTGTCAAGGCAACGCCCCCGCCTCGCAAACCAAAAACACATCGCTCAACCGCACAACGCGCCGAAGCCATAGAAGCCGCTGAGAAACGTTTGCAGGCGGCCGGTTACATGACTACGCCGGAGGACCCCCTGGATGAATAAGAAAAAAGAGCGCGCCCGCGGCGGCAACCGTCAGACGCGCAAAAACAGAACCTTCAATTCGAAATTCAGTATAGCAGAAATCACGGCGGATATCCATCGTGCTTTTTGCAACCAGCGAAGTGCACGAACAGACCGTGGCCGTCCGGGACGCCTGGTCGCCATCAGTAAGGGGGGAGGGCCACACTGATGGCAACGGAAGGTGCCTCACTACAACGGGGCCAAAGGACCGGCAAAGCGCGTACACCAAGCTCTACTGGCACCCTGCATGATGTTATCGAAGACGCCCATCTCAAAGCCTGTGAAGCCACCTTGGCCCTCGTCGTGGATGCTGTCGTTTTCCAGACAGGCCAGAGTTACGACCTGCTGAAAGATGCGCCCATGAGCATGGAGCATGATGTTCTGGACACCGCCCTTGAGGCGATCCGCGGCGGCGCCACATCCATTATGCAATTGCCCTATGAATGCCGTGTGGCCTTGGCCAAAGATGTCATCACAGCCCGCCAAATTCGTGACCATGAGCCCTACCGGGATGCGATCAAAGTCTATACGTTGGAGCGACGGCGCTATGATCTATCCGCTAAATTCGGTTGTGCACTACGGACCCGGGACGCAGGCGCACGGGAAGCCGCCCTGGCCGATCTGCTTGCCCTGGAGCATGAGGGTATGGGCGACGATCTAGCATCCATCAAGGCCACTGATATGCTGGCATCTCCACCGAAACCGGACCGCATCCTGATACATGATTTATTGATTCGTGGGGGTGTGATGTGTTTGGCCGGACAGTCCAAGGCCGGGAAAAGTTGCGCCTTGATGCAATTGTCCCTGGCCATGGCCGCGGGTGGCAAGTTATTCGGCTGTTTCGATTGTGAACCGGCCACCGTGGTACTGGTTGACCTGGAGAGTACCCCCGCGATCCTCCACAAGAAAATGAAGGCGGCCCTTGATTTTGGGCAATTCAAAGGATGGCTGTCGCGGGATCCTGCATTCCTGGACCGGCTGCGAATCCTGACCCTGCCGGACATCCTGGACGCCACCACCGGAACTATTACCACCTTCGCCCGCCGGGACCATCACCGACACGGCGCCGCAGATGCGTTAATCGTCGACCCCATATACCTTGTGGACAGTCAGAGCCTATCCCGCGATGAAAACGCGGCTGGGGATATGACGCGCCTGTTAACCGGACTCAGGGCGGCCGCCTATGAATTAGGGGCGAGTCTGATTTACAGTCACCACTTTTCTAAGGGAACCCAGGGAGGCCGGGATTTCTGGGATCGCGCTTCCGGTAGTGGTGTGCACGCGCGTTTTGCGTTCTGTCTGGCAGCACTATCCCCCCTGGAGGCGGATACACCGGACGCTGACAGCCCCGGCGTGCTGTTTGAGGCGCTCACCCGTGGATGGAGAGCGCCTGACCCGCTGCCCATGCGCTTCACCTGGCCGTGCTTCGAGATGGACGCAAGCCTGCCGACACGGGTAAAGGGCAGCCCGGGCCGCCCGCCCACACAAGGAACCGGACCGGACGAATTGACGGCAATAGTCCAGACGAAAGGAAATTACAACGGCAATGGGTTTATGGCGTTGCACCTGAAAGATCTGGCCGATGTGCTTGCCATTTCGGAAAGAACTGCCCGCCGGCGATGCGAAGATGCGGGCCTGGACATCAATCATGGTTTTGTGCTGGCCCCAGAGGCTAAACCCCCTGTAAACATTGAGGATAACGAGGATGAAATACCCTTTGACTAACGTGCGTGACAAAATGACAGATTCCCTATATAGGATGTCATTTTGTCACAAAGGACGGCGCCTTAGCGGGGCAGCGTTCAAAAACGCTACGCTGCCCACTGCCCCGCCTACAGGGCGCCATAGGTAGTGTCCATTACCCTGAATTCGAAATACAACCTGATAGAGGCGTTCCGATGAACAATTTATATGATCTTGCGGATTTTGTGATTGAGCTCAATGTCCCTGATAAAAACAAGCCCGACGAATTGGAGTTGAATGTCGTGAAGAACACTCACGGACCACGTGTCAGAGGGGTTAAACTTATCCGGGGGGAGAATGGCGTTATACGCGAAGTCGTGCAACCAACGAAACAAAAACATGCCCCTGGATATAAACCTCTATGAATGAACCTCCTCAACCTGTCAAGGAAAACACAAGCCGGGTAACGACTGAGGCGCGGACCTTCGGCATGATCGCCCGCCTGATTTTGGGTTATGACGTGTCTGAAATTGCGGCAGAATATCGGCTGAGCCGACGCTGGGTTTCAACGCTATTGAACAAGCCTGGTACGCGGGAGGCTGCGCTTAAGCTTCAAAAGCAGATTGCCGACCGACTGATTGCGGCACAGGTGGCTCGGTTAGCAGGGCGAACGTACGGGAGAATTAACTTCACAAATCTCATGAAAGAGATTTGCATCGAGGTCGACAAAAGAGGTCGGAAAAATACCGATAGCAGTCGGGATGCATCTATTACGCGAATGTAGAGGGCGCACACACCGAGCCATGTCTGCCTTTAATGCAGAAACTCAAATCGTAACATTGTTACCTTTTCTTAAGACAATACTTGAAATTTAGTGTTACGGTATGTTATTATGTGGTTGAAATTGAATCGGTTATTGTTTGCACGGTAGGGTTGAAAACGGTTCACACGGCAGAGGTCGCAGGTTCGAGCCCCGCATCGCCCACCAGCACTTCTATCCGAAACGCCTCTCTTGCACGGTTCAAGAGGGGCGTTTTTCTTTGTTTGCCGCCGGGCGGATAAACAAGAACAATCCAAGAAAAACCAAAGGCGGAACAAAGTACTTTTACCGGCGCGGGTGGGTATGCTTGGCGTGCCCGTGCAGGCCAAGGGGGCCTTGCGCGGCGAGAATGGCCATGAACAACCCAAGGGAGAACAGCCATGCGCCTCAGACAAGCCCGGCATTGCCGAAAAATGGAATTCACTTGCGATCCGCACGTACTCGCGAAAGCGGCCTTTGCCAGGAGCCCCTGGCACGAAACGGAGGAGGAAATCGCGGATGCCCTGGAGGCGTCGACGGAAAAGGCGCTGCTCCTGCGCTGGGTGCGCCGAGAAATGCGGCGCCGCCTCAGTCCCCGGGAATGCCGGTATCTCGAGGAACATTATTTTTGCGCGCTGCCGGTGGCGACGGTGGCCCGGCGCAACGGCGTCCACCGGATGAGCGTTTACCGGGGCCTGCGTCGGGCAATAGGCAAACTACAGCGGGCCGCGCGGGAAAACGGCCGGGACACCCCGGAGGATGAGGCGGTGTTGCGCGCCATTAAAAACAGAACCCGATAGCGTATCCTGGCATTACCCACAAGCGCGGATTGAGAAATTGGTTATCGTTCCAAGAAGTTTGTATTGGAATCCTGAAGGGATACTGTCTTATAGCCCAGTTGCGGTACTCCGCTACCCTGGGTCGGATAACGCCCAAAACTATGTCTACCCCAACGGGGGTTGCGGCAAAAAAGGCGTGATGACGTAACCCTTTCAGGGTAAACATGGTTTAAGGCCGTGTTTTACCCAGGGTAGCGGAGTACCGCAACCCTGGGCTTACATCCGCAGCCCCTTCGGGGCATTTCCAAGTAATCGCGCCATTCCAAATTGCCTCGGTATTGGCCAAAATGACGACAGTCGTTTGGGCTATTTGCCACGATGGCGTACACCGCCAGTTACGTCGATGATGTTTCCCGCGCGTTTCAGCCCTGGCGTAGCAGGTCGTCGAAATAGGCGATGGTATGGGCAAGTCCTTCACGAAGGGGAACGACCGGTTCCCAGCCGAGTTTTTCCCGGGCCAGGCTGATGTCGGGGCGGCGGCGGGTAGGGTCGTTCTCCGGCAGGGGATGATACTCGATCTTCGATTTGGAGCCGGTCAACTCAATGACCAGTTCCGCCAGCTGCAGGATGGTGAATTCACCCGGGTTGCCCAGGTTCACGGGTCCGTGGAAGCCGTCGCGGTCCATCATGCGCAGGATTCCGTCCACCAGGTCGCTCACGTAGCAGAAGGAGCGGGTCTGGCCGCCTTCGCCATAAATGCTGATGGGCGCGTTCTTCAGCGCCTGCACCACGAAATTGCTGACCACACGCCCGTCGTTGACCAGCATGCGCGGGCCGTAGGTGTTGAAGATGCGGATGACGCGGATGTCCACCTTGTTCTGGTTGTGGTAATCGAAGAAAAGCGATTCCGCGACGCGCTTGCCCTCGTCGTAGCAGCTGCGCGGCCCGACGGGATTCACGTTGCCCCAATAACTTTCCACCTGGGGGTGAACCGTCGGGTCGCCATATACCTCCGAAGTGGACGCTTGCAGGATGCGCGCGCCCACGCGCTTCGCGAGGCCCAGCATGTTCAGCGCGCCCATCACATTGGTCTTGATGGTCTTCACGGGGTTATGCTGGTAATGCACCGGCGAGGCCGGACAGGCGAAGTTGAAGACGCGGTCCGCCTCGATGATGATGGGGTTCACCACGTCGTGGCGCACGATCTCAAACCGGGAATTGCCGAGCAGATGCGCGATGTTCACCTTTCTGCCGGTAAAGAAATTATCCAGGCACAGCACTTCCTCGCCGCGGTTCAGCAAGGCCTCGCACAGGTGCGAGCCGATGAAACCCGCACCGCCCGTAACCAGGTTCACGTAAGCCATATATCAGACTCCTTATGGGGCTGTCGACCCGTCAGATCACGTCCAACCTTGTCCGAAAAGCCCGCTTTTTGAATGCTCTGCTATTCCGCCTGAAGCACCACTGTTACGATGCCGCGCGCGGGCACCGTGATTTTTTCGTCCACAGGCAGCGGCGTGCCGTTCTCGCCGAAGAGATCAGTCCGCTGCAAACTCGCCAGGGTCACGCCCGGCATGCCGATGCCGGTTGCCGCCGGGGAAAAGCCCGGGTTGTACAAACGCGCCAGCACCTTCTTGCCGTCGTCAAGGCTCAGCAATTCTGACAGTACCACCGGGCCTTCGTCGAGCGTGACGAGGGATTGCGCCGGCACGCCGCCATTCCCCGCGCCCGGAAGCGCGTTTTCCGTGTCCGGTGTCAGGTCCAGTGCGCGCGCCCAGCCGAAGCGGGTGGCCGCTGCCGGATCAAAGGGCGCCTCGGCCAGGTTTATGGAAAAAGCGCAGCGGATATTGCCGCCCTGGGACGCCTTGTAGTTCGTGTGCCAGTAGTTGTTGTATACGTAGGCGAACAGCATGTGGCGGTTGCCCCGGTTGCGGTTTGGCCACAGGCCGCGGTTGACGTCGCCCACAGTAAAGAGCGGTGTGTCGGGGGCGGCAACGGTCGCCGATTGCGCGCCATTGCCCACGGCGGCGAAGGTGTTCACCGTATACCATTCCCGGCACGCGCCCGGCAGTTGCTCCTGGTCCGCCGCGATGACACCATAAGGTAATTCCAGGTAGGCAGTGGTCCGGTCCGGGGTGTTGAGGCCAAAGGGAAAGGCGAAGTAGCCGCCTTCCTTCTCCAGAGTTTCCACTTTGTGAATGACGTTGATAAAATCGAGTGTGCTGTCCGCGTGGATCACGAGATCCGTGTCCACCGGCGACGGGCCCCCCGTCCGTTCGATGCGCAGCACGGCACGCGCGGGGCCGTTCTCCACGAGCATCACCGACGCGGATTCGTGGGTGCTTACCTGCAAGTCTGTGGCGCGTGTGTGATTGGGATGAATCATGGCTGTCCCGTTTCCGCCCGAAACATGCAGGAACTGGTTCATGTGATAGCCCGATGCGGCGTCCACCCATTCGCGGCCCGTTTTCAGGTCCGTAAGACGGTCCAGGCCTCCGGTTTTCTCGTTGACATGGAAGGAGAACCGGTCCGTAGCAAAGGTATAGGGATCCCCGGCACTCACGGTAAGCAAGGCGGGAGCGGGGTTCTTTTCTCCAGGCACGATTTCAAAAACGCGCCAGCCCATGGCGGGCACGCTGGCCGCGGTAAAAAACAGGCTGCCGTCCGCCGTCTCCTGAAACACCACAGGGTTCCCCGTTTCCTTGTCCAGGACCGCGCCGCCTGTCGTCGCGCCTTCGGGCAGCATGACCGGCACGTCCCGCACCCACGAGAGCGGGTTGGACACTATGATCGTGTTGCCGCCTTCGCCGTTCGAAATGCCGGCCAGGCTGCGCAACGCGGCCAGTCCGTGATTCCGCTGCGCGTCGCGGCCGCCCTCCAAAGATTTTGTGGCATAGGCCGCTTTGCGCGCCCATTGCCCGGTGCTCTGGGGATTGTTCGGATCGCTGATGCTGACCGCCGAGCCCCAGGTATGTTCATCGTAATACAGAATGTCCTTCCAGGTGTCGCTGAAACCGCCCGGCGCCGCCGCGCCCGCCCCGCGCAGGGCCGACAGGGCTTCCCATTTCTCGGCGGTGGCGACCAGGTTTTTCGCCCAGCGTACCATGGCCGTTTCGGCGGCGGAAGAGGCGGCTCCGTCTTCCCAGAAGGTGCCCATGTCGCCCCGGTATACCGGCAGCTCGTTGCCGAACTTCTCCTCGATGTGGCGGAAATAGGCCTCCGGCGTCGAAAGCACGAATTTCGGATAGTCCCAGGTCTGGTTCCATTCGGCGGCCACCTTCGCGTAGTTCGGCGTCATGGCGCAGTTGTCCAGAAAAGCGCCGTTAATGAAAATGGCGTCCCCGGGATAGTCCTCGCGCAAGAAGAGGTCCAGGAATCCGGGGAGCGTATCCTCGACGGCCGCCACACTTTCATGTAGTTTGATCTGCCAGACTTGGAAGTAGGTGCGCGTGAAGATGGCCAGCACCCGCGAGCCGTCAGGCGCTTCCCACCAGAAAGGCGACTGGTTCATCTCGGGGTCGCAATGCAGGAACACCGGGCCCCGGTCCTGGTTGATCGCCTCGGCGAAATAGCGCACCCCCGCGTGGCGCAGGAACATGGGCAGGGTACCCACCGAAGTGGGCACGTCATTCAGCGACGCCATCAGCACCGGCGTGCCGAGCCTGCGCCCGCATGCCTGGGCGGGCGCGAGTAGGCGCATCATTTCCGCACCGCTGCACAGACCCGTGAGCATGTTCAGGTACAGAGCGGTCAGGCCGGCCTGCCCCGACTGGATCTGACGGTCCAGTTCGGCCATGCGTTCCGGTTTCAGTTCGGCAAACCAGTCATACTGGGCGAATACTTCCAGGTTCCACCTGAAATCCGGGTCCGACGCGGCGGCGTCCAGTCCCGCCATGGCATTGTCCACGTGCAAGGCCATGCACTTTTCTTGCAGGTCCGTGTAACCGATGTCCGTATGAGCCGACGGGGCCACGTACAGGGTCCACTGTCGTTCCGGTTTCGCGTCGAATGCCGCCTGCACGCTTTTGCCGCCCGCTTCGAGCGTAACAGTACGGCGTTCAGCGTTGGTGAAGGGCGGCGCCAGCAGCATCAGATGTGCCGTGCCCTGGCGCACTTCTACCGCCTGTGTCACCGGGACTTCACCGTCCAGCGCCAAAACGCCCGGCCCGGCGAGTCCGCCATTCTCTACCCGCACCCGTACGGCCTGCCTCAGTTCGCCGTTCACGGTTTTGAACATAGGGGTACTGACCGCCTCGATCCGGGAGATGTCGGGCGTATTCGGAATACCGTCTTCCAGCTTTACCGCGTCATATAACATCCACGAACCCGATGTTGTAATCAGTTCAATCTGGTTGGCGCCTTCCACCAGCCAGTCGGCGGGAAACAGAAACGACTGGCGGGAGGGTTTGCCAGCCTTGGGATTTGTGAGGGCGTCATCGTTGCCACCGCGCGGCAACTGTGCCGTATCGCAAGCCCGGCCGTTTACCGTTACCGCCACAGAAGGTGGCGCCCCCCCATGAGTGGAGGTCAGCGCCACCATCAGGCGGCAGGCCGTTTCGGGCAAACGATCCAGGGCGAACAGCACCTTAAAAGAATGGGACTGGTTGCCGGACCACGCATCCGCCGGACCCGGGTGGATATAAGGCCAGTCCCTGGCGGGATCGCTTGTGCCAATGGTAAATGCAACGCCTTGAGAAAAGGTCGACGCGAAATCCTGGTACCGGCCCGCCAGCGCGAACTCCCCATAGTCTGCGTCCAGACTGCCGATGCGCCACAGTTCCACGGCCTGTGCCGTTGGAATACTGTACAATAACCCGAACGCCAAAAGTGACAAAGCAACGGGGATACGCATAGAGGGAACCTTTATGGAAGAGTGTTTTATCCTGAAAGCCTATATTTTAAACTGGCAGCCCTATTGTATAGGTAGAAGAAGTTGCTTTCAATTCAAATCCCTTATTGATACTAATTTTATCAACCCATCTTCTAATTTTAGCTGAGGACAGATCGTGCCTCATGATATCACCTGTCTGCCACCGGGGGAGTATAGCAAGCAAAAGAGTTATTTTTGAAAATAGCAGCATCCGTTTTTTGGGTTTCTTACACTTTTTTGTTCTTAATGCTTTTTCTTTTTTTCTTATCCCTACGGCGAAGGTTTTTAGTGAGGCTGTCTTTCGAACCCATACTACACGATATGGGGGATTTATTCTTTACAACAAGTCGTATATAGTTTTACCTGCCTTGGCGCCGTACCTATTACCCCACGCCACTTCTTGACATCCGACAGGTTAATTGTTGACAGGACGAACAAAATCTTGCTTTTTTTTCGGTAATATGATAGTCTAACAAAGTTGAAAAGTCGGCTATCCTGTAACGGGCGTAGTGTGGTGATACTGCCCCGGGGCAGGGGAACACAGGTGGACGGTATGTACGAAGCATTTTATGGATTGCGGGAACGTCCCTTTAATCTGACGCCCGATCCAAAATATTTGTACCTGAGCGAGAAGCACAAGGAGGCTTTCGCGCACCTGCTCTACGGCATCAAAAACCGTAGCGGTTTTGTGATGATTACGGGGGAAATCGGCACGGGCAAAACCACGCTGTGCCGCAACCTGTTGAATCAATTGGACTCGGAAACGGAAATCGCCTTTATTTTCAACCCCTTCCTGAACAGTGTTGAATTGATGAAAAAGATCAACCACGAGTTCGGGATCGTTTCCGATTCAGACACCCTGTTAAGCCTGACCGAGGAGTTGAACGTCCATCTTCTGAATTCCGCGGCCCACGGCAAGCGTTGCGTTCTGGTCATCGACGAAGCCCAGAACCTGTCCCCCCAGGTGCTGGAGCAGATACGCCTGTTGTCCAACCTGGAAACGGACACGGAGAAACTGCTGCAGATTATCCTGATCGGCCAGCCCGAGCTGGCGGAAAAACTGCAGATGCGGGAACTGCGCCAGTTGAACCAGCGCATTACGGCGCGCTACCACCTGAAACCCCTCAATGCCCTTGAAACGCTGCAATATATTGCCTACCGCATTCATGTGGCGGGCGGTCGCAAGCGCATCAATTTTACTAAACGGGCCGTAAAACAGGCCTATAAACTGTCGGGTGGCGTGCCGCGCATGATCAACGCCATTTGCGACCGTGCCCTGCTCATCGGATATACCCGGGAACAGCATGTCATTAATGTCCGGGTGGTGCGGAAGGCCATGCGTGAGATACGGGGAGAACGTGTCGTCGCGCCCAAAGACAAGACATCCCGTTGGCAGCGCTGGCTGCCCGCCCCGTCACTGGCCGCGTTGCTGCTGCTGGGTGTCGGGCTGGCCTGGTATATGGCGGGTCCGCTGGACCGCTTCGCACAGGAATTGAGTTTGTTTAACCGGCTCCTTTCCGGGAACACTCCTCAGGAGGAAAGCGGCGCCTTGGGGGCGGGCGGTTCCCAGGTGACCGCCGAGAGCGTCGATGGCGCGCGGGAAGCGGACCGGGAGTCGTTCCCCCCGGCGGGCGGCGCGCTTCATCTCGTCATGGAGCGCCTGAATGCCGCCGGCACGGTCCGAACGAGCGAGGCCCTGGCGCCGATACTGGAAAGCCTGACGCCGGAAAGCGCGCTGCGCGGGGGTATGGACGCGCTGGTATCCTTGTGGAACCGGGATCTTGCCGATTCCTATCCCGAGGACGATTCGGCGGCGGCGCTGATCACCTGTTTCAAGCAGCAGGGCCTCGATTGCGAGCCCTTGTCTCCGGATTTGGACCAGATTTGCGCCATCAATCTGCCGGGTTTGACGAGGATGCATTCCGGTGAAAAAGCCCTTTGGATCGCGCTGCTGCGCATGGATGAGCGCGGCGTGACCCTGCTCGCGGAAGCCAACAAGCGGGTAACGGTTTCTTACGACGAATTTAACAAGCATTACGCCCGGGAAATGCTGGTACCCTGGCAGGACCCCGCCCCGGACGCGTCGATAATCATCTCGGGGCAGCGCGGCCCATCCGTGCTGGCGTTGAAAGAACAGCTGCGTGGCTTGGGGCGCCTGGATGCCGAAAATACGAACGATGTGTATGACCGTGAAACGGAAAATGCCGTGCGGGCCATTCAAACCGAGACAGGATTGAGCACGGACGGCAAAGCGGGACGCCAGGTGCGCCTGGCCCTGCACAGCTGGCAGTCGAGTACGCCAACCTTGCGGCCGGGAGGCGGACAACCTCCGGTCATAAAACAATCGGGCATCAATCAGGCCGGCAGCAAACGGAATTCGCCCGCCCGCGACACCCTGGTGGTCAAGTCCCGGCCCGTTCCGGCAGCCCGGCCCGTTTTGAAAAAAACGGAAACCGAAAAGCCGGAAGCGTCCTTTAAATCGATTGAAACTGCCGGTCCGGACACGACATTTATGCCGCCTGTGGAGGAGCCTGTGCTGGCTGCCACCGGCAACGCTGTCAGCCCTGCGCGGGATGCCTCCGAAGAGGAAGACGTGCCACCGGAAACTACGGCGCCGGGCCTCTTTGGTCAACCCGGGGGGCTTTCGGAAACAGGCGAAGCGAATGCGGAAAAGAACGCCCAGCAGCAGGCATTGATGGAGGTGCGTGAACTTCCGGCAATACTGCCTGAAACGCAGCCGGACGGCCGGGAGGATCGGGATGCGGCGGTGACCGCACCGGTTCTCGGCAGCACGCCCCTGGTGCCGCACGTGCCGGAATCCGCGCAGTAAGGGAGACGTCATGCCTGTGAAGTCATACCGGCAGGGAGTCCGAAACACATGAGTTCCATTCTGGATGCGCTCAACAAGCTGGAACAGGAAAAATCGTCTCGGCAAGCCGAAACCGCCGACACGATCGTTCCTGCCACGCCTGAAGAAGCGGCCGCGGAACTGCTGGGGGAGGCTTCTTTCGACAACGGCCGCCCCGGTGCTGTCAGGGCATGGGCACCCGTGCTTGCCGCCTTGATGCTGGGTGCGGCCATCACTGCCGTAACTGTGGTCATCACGGTCTGGCTCGTGGCGAAACCCGGAGAAACCGTGGCGGCCGTGCCGGTCACGGAAGCGGAAACGCCCCTGGTGCACAAATATACAATCCCCGTGCAGGTTGAAACGGCGGTGACCGAGGAGGAGAACACGCCGCCCCCCGCCGCGGAGGAGCCTGTCCCGGCAGTGGTTGCCGCCGATCCGGCGTCGCCCAGGGTGGAAGAACCGAAACCCGCGCTACAACCTGAGACGAAAGCGCCTCCACTCCCCGCGCCCGCGCCGGAACCCGCACCTGAAATTACAGTTGCCGAAGTGACGCCGCCTGTGGTCGTGCCGGAACCCGTCCCGCCTCCCGCGCCGAAGCCGGAACCTGAAGTTGCGGTAGCCGCAGCGCCGCTGTCCGCGGTTGCACCGGAGCCTCCCGCACCTGTTATCGAGGCCGCCCCTTCGGCGGACGAACATCCCTTGCCGGACATGGCAACGTTGATGCGCCAGCAGGAACTTGCCCGTGCGGAATCCACCCCTTCGGAAAACGGCGCCTTGGCGGTAGCGGAAGCGGCCCCATCGCAACGCTCCTGGACACCAACGCCTTCCCCGGCCGAGCCGCCGGCCGCACGTCCGGATTCGGGGCCCGTGGATATGAATGCCCTGCCCCGCATGTCCACCCAGGATCGCGAGTCTCTCGGCCTTGACAACCTCCGCCTGAACGTGTTGCGGCCCGCCGACAAAGATCAGCCGGACGCCCTGGCGATTATTAACCTGAAAAAAGTATATGTCGGCGAAATGATCCCCGGTACCCGTGCGCGGTTGATCGGCGTGGAAGCCAACGCCATCGGCGTGGAAGTCAACAGCGGCGGCGGCCTGAAACGCTACCGGATACCGCGATAGCCGGAATCAGAAACGGCAAGGGACACAAGCGTTAAAAAAGGGATTTTGAGGACAACCTGTATTTGGCACCTTCTTGAAAATTTTCTATCAACAAAAACAAAACATTTTTTGAATTCCGGGGACACGTTTCCCAATTGCCCATGAAACCGTAGTCGCTACTCCCATGTACAAAAGTGTAATTGGGAACATGTCCCCGGAATTCATGGTATGCCTAAAACGAATGAAGGAATCAGACCATGAAACATGCAGTATTAAGTTTGCTTCTGGTAGCCGCATTTCTGGCGGTCGGCTGCGGCGGCCAAAAACCGGCGGAGCCCGCCCCGGGGGCATCGCCGACCGCGCAACCCGGCGCGGACATGCTGGAAATAGCCGTCATTCCCAAGGGGCTCGCGCACCAGTTCTGGATCTCCGTGAAAGCGGGCGCGGAAAGCGCCGGCAAGGAATTCGGCGCTTCCATTCTCTGGCAGGGGCCGCCCAAGGAAACCGAGATCGCCCAGCAAATCAGCATCGTCCAGGATATGATTACCCGCCGCGTCGACGCACTGGTCCTGGCGGCATGCGATGAAAACGCGCTGGCAAGCGTGGTCGCGCAGGCGGCCGAGGCGAACATTCCCGTTATCATGATTGACTCCGGGGTTAAATCCGATCTGCCCAAGGCGCTGGTGGCCACCGACAACGTGGAAGGCGCCAGAATGGCCGCGCGTCACATGGCCTCACTGCTGGGCGGTAAGGGCGAAGTGGGGCTGCTTCCCTTTGTGCCCGGTGCGGCCACCTCAGAACTGCGCGAACGGGGCTTCAAGGAAGGGCTCCAGGAATTTCCGGACATGCCCCTCGTCGTTACGAACTACAGCCAGAGCGACGTGGGTATCGGCATGAATGTCACCTCCGACATGATCACCGCCCACCCGAATCTCGCGGGCATTTTCGCCGCGAACGAACCGGGCGCCATTGGCGCAGCCCAGGCGCTGCGCGCCGCGGGCAAGGTGGGCCAGGTGAAACTCATCGGTTTTGACGCCACGGGAGAACAGCTGAAAGCCCTGCGTGAAGGGGTCATCCAGGCGCTCATCGTGCAGAACCCCTTCAAGATGGGGTATGAGGGCGTGAAATCCGCCGTGGCCGCCCTGCGCGGCGAAACCATACCTGCTGTCATTGACACCGGCGTTACCGTGGTAACCCTGGAAAACATCGATACGCCCGAGGTGCAGGCCCTGCTCAACGCGGGATAACCCGAAGAGTATACTGAATGGCGTTGCCCACTACCCAGAGATGTAGACGCTTTGGAGTGCGGTAGCCCTGCTACCGCTTTTACGTTCTTGTTCGGGTTAGTCCCCGGGTAACTGCACCGGTTTCAATGCCGCCCCGAACCAGAAAGAGAAAGCGCAAGCATGGCTTGCGCAGTCCAAAGTAGTCTTTGTGCTTGTGTTTGAAATTTTTAAAAAGTGGCGGATTTGGCCGGGTGGAGCGGTCACCCGTGTCATGGCCTGTAAACATTAACTGGCTGCAATGATGCGGAGAAAACTTTGGCTAAAAGGTAATCAAAGCGAAACCCGCCTTTTTTCACGGCAGGAAGGCGGGTTACGCTTCGCTCTTTCAATCTCTCTGTGCCTTTTCATGTATTCAGGTCAAGGAAGACTTACGGATATTTTCAAACGTTCCGCTTCACCCGGCACGACACGCTCACAGTGCGGGGCTCGTCCCCAAATTCCATTTGGGAACGCACGTGTCCGCGAAGTTCTACTTCGCAATCATTGTCCTCAGGCCATGCGGAAAGCACGACACACTACGTAATGTGAAATGGAATTTCAAGAGAGAAAGGGTTCCCAAATAGAATTTGGGAACCAGAGGGAACGGACAGGAAAAGGATGACACCATGCTTCAGTATCGAAGTTGGAAAATGACCCGCCTGGTCGTTTCCCTGGGTTTTTTCTTGTGCGCAATCGCATTGATTCATCTGCCGCCCCTGTGCCTGCTGGAGGGAACAGTAATTGATGTGCCTGGGCCTGAAATCGCCCCCGGTCCGGCAACGCTCTGGAAGAGCGGTGAAACACCCCGGGGCGTTCTGGTCGCCGGGCACGGGGTCACGGCCAATCGGGGCATCATGTTCATGATCGCCTATGCCTTCGCCCGGAACGGTTATGACGTGGTGGCCCTGGACTTTGGGGGGCACGGCAAATGCCGGCTGCGTTTCAACTGGGACGAAAACCCGGCCGATGTCCATAACTGGTGCCTCTGGGCACGTCGAAACTATCCCGGCGTGCCCCTGGTTTACCTGGGCTATTCCATGGGCGGTTTCGCGGGCGACCGGGCCTTCCGCGAAGAACCGCTGGCCGACGCTTTCATCGCCCTCGGGGCGTTGCCAAAGCAAGAACTCGCCTGTCCCACCCTTGTGGCGGCGGGAAAGTACGAGGAACTCTTCACCCGGGAACAGGCGCACAAAGTCCTGGACGGCTGGGGCGAATTCGTCACCAGCCCGTTCAGCGACCATGTCCTCGAGGCGCACGATCCGCTCCTCATCCAACGCATTATGCGTTGGACGGGCGGGGTAGTGAAAACCGCGCCTGAGCCCGTGTTCCCCTGCCTCTACTGGCTGACCTTTACGGCAGCCATCCCGCTGGGCTTCCTCGCCGCCCTGGTTATCGCGGAAGGCATTGCCGGTCTGTTCCGTCCCGCCCCTGTCCACGGTGTACCGCCTCCGCGAAAGCGCGCGTGGAGTGTCAACCCGTACCGCATTGCGGGCCGCCTCCTGGGATGCCGCGGTCCCGGCGCGCCGCCCCGCTCTGGAAATCTATTTTCCGCCTCGGCGCGCGGCGTGGTGTTCAGCATGATGTTCATCCTCTTGCTGACCGTACTACTGAACCGTCATGTCTATACCTGCTCCCCGGATCATCCGGGGAGGCTGTTGACGTGGGGGATTTTGACGCTGATACTGGGACCGCTTGTATTCCTGGATGCCTGGCTGCTGGAGCGGCTGCCCTTTGCCCGTTCGCGGACGCGTTTCGCGGTGGCCGCGCTGACCCGCGCCGTGCCCCTGTTGGCCGCGGGTGTCACGCTGTGGTTGCTGGGCCCGCCCCTGGCGTTCAGTGGGATGAGTCTGATCCTTTTCGCGCTGACTGTTGTACTGGTGTCTCTGACACACGCCCTGGCCGTCCGTGCCGCCGCCGACTGGCGGGCCGGGGCTGTCGCCACAACGATATTATTCACTTGGCTTATCGCGTTTTCATTGCCTCTCGCCTGGCCGTGGATATAGACAGTGTTCGCGAAAGGTATACCCAAGATTCCAGTTCCTGGCCATGCCGTCCTATCGACTCTGGATTTTTGAAAATCGCTGTCCCTGCTGCTGTATCTGTTTCAACAGTTGCTTCATTGCCGCCGCCTTTTCTGGAAATTCCTCAAGGCGGTTCGTGCGCTGGGCGATGTCTTCGCGCAGGTTATACAGGGCCTGTTCATGGGGATTGGGTTCATAGCCGTAGGTTTTATCAAACCACTCGGGCGTCCTGGATTCGTAGCCCGAACGCGCATCTATGAGCACCCAGTCGCCCTGGCGTATGGCGTAGTGCTTCGCGAAAGTGTTGTGGACATGGGCAGTTCGGATGGGTGGGTCCGGGACTTCGCCGCGCAGGAGGGGCGTGAGGTCATAACTGTCCGGCGCGGCGGCTTCAGGGAGGGAACACCCCGTAATGGCGGCAAGGGTGGCCATGATGTCCACCTGGCCGACCAGGGCGTCGCAGACGCTCCCGGCGGGGATGACACCGGGCCAGCGCATTACCAGGGGCGTCCTGTGTCCGCCCTCGTAGATGTCCCGTTTGAGTCCGCGCAGGGGGCCCATGCTGCGGTGCCCGTACTTCTGAATGCGGGGGTAGGCATAGGTTTCTGGACCGTTGTCACAGGCGAAAATCACGAGGGTGTTGTCGTGGAAACCGTTCTCATCCAATGCTTTCAGCACCTGCCCCGCGCTCCAATCGCTCTGGCAGACAAAATCACCATAAGGCCCGGCGCCCGACTTGCCCTTGAATGCATCTGTGGGAACAATAGGCGCATGGGGGGAGGTCCAGGGGAAATACAGAAAGAACGGTTTGTCAGCGTATTTTTGCGCGCCGATCCATTCAACAGCCTTTTCCGTAAGGCGCGGCATGACTGCGTCCAGCCGCCAGCCCGGCGCCATGGGGCCGGGGCGTCCTTCGGCCGCGCCCTCTTCCGGAACTGGATCCGAGGCGTACATCTCGGTCGGCGTATCAAGTATCCGGTCGTTTTCCATCCAGGTGTAGGGCGGGAAGTTCGGCACATCGTCGCCGAAATAATAGTCGAAGCCATGGGCCGTCGGACCGCCCGGGACCGGTTTGGACCAGTCATAGTCCCCCGGTTTCGCTCCGGTCTTCTCATCGGAGGGCGGGCCGGTCCGGAGGCTCTCCCAGTCCCAGCCTAGGTGCCATTTGCCGATGCAGGCGGTATGATAGCCCCGTTGCCGCAGCATTTCCGGCAGGGTCAGTTCGTCGCTGAACACGGAGGGCCCGAAACTGTGCACGATGTCATGGAATCTGCGCCAGTGATAGCCGCCGGTCAGCAGGGCGTACCGGCTCGGTGTGCAGATGCCCGAAGAACTGTGGGCATCGGTGAAGCGCATGCCGTCCCGCGCGAGGGCGTCGAGATTCGGGGTGGGTATTTTCGAGTCAGGGTTTTGGGTGGCCAGGTCGCCGTAGCCCATGTCGTCGGCGTAGAGGATGACAATGTTGGGCGGCGGCGAGGGACTGCTTTGCGTGGCGCCCGGCCGGGGCAACATTCCCGCAAGCGTTCCCGCCGCGGCAACCCGCAGGAAAGAACGGCGTGTCGTCTGAAAGCGCGGTCCTGTGTTCATGGGTCTCCCCTTTCCTTAGTATCAACCGTCTGCTTCCTATACGGATTCAAAGAAGCCAGCTCAAAAAAACTTCTGTATTCCTATCTGTTAATTTCCAACATTATTTCAAAGAAGTCAGGGCAATAAAACTTTTTTGTTTTCTGTGCCTTCTGTGCCAATTTTTCAAAGTCATTGTTCGCCACAAAAAGCATATAAATCACAATAATACTTTGGTTGGGGTCGTTCCCAAGTTATACTCTTGTCATTAGGGGTAAGTCGTGAGTGTGAAACTATCAACACGAAAAACGGCTGTTTGCTCTTCGCATCCCAAGGGAATTCTATAACAAAGGGTTACGGTACCCCGCTACCCTGGGTAGAATAAGACAAAATAACGTTTACCCCGAAGGGGTTGCGTCCAAAATGGGAACACATGGGATACCCGCCCATGAAGACCCGTGGGGACGATTGAATTCCCCGGTATACGGCAAAGAGGCGAATCTGGCGGTTTGTTCCTGCTTGCGGTTTCAGCGATACATGTCCACCCAGCTGATGGTGAACAGGTGATTTCCCGCCTCGAAGACCGTTTCGGGAATGGTGAAGCGGAGGCCGTCGGGCTGGGGTGAGGTGGTCAGGCCGGACCATTTCTTGCCGTCGGGCCCGGTTACGTCCACGCCCTCCAGACGGGGGAAGGGCTGTTCCGGCCCATAGGCCAGGCCGATGGAAAGGGTCGGCGCGGAACCGGCCGGCTGGTAGTAGACCACGGCGGACCCTATCCCGGAGGGACAGGTGACAAGCAGGACTGGATTTATCTCATCCGGAAGGAACTGCCAGTCATCTTCTTCCTTATGCAGGAGGACTTCAGGCGCACCGGTATCAGTTGAGCCGCCCTCATCCACAATATGGATGCTGAATTTCGCCTCGTTGGAGGCGGCGATATCCGCGGTAACCTGAACAGGCAAGGTTGCCTGCGCCACGATGGTCCCGGGCGCGGGGGGCGTCACCGTGATGGTTACGGTGACCTGTTCGGGATAGGATTCCGCGACGCGGACATCAGGCTGCCGCACCGTATAGCCGGTGGTGGGAAAAGTCAAGGTTCCCTCCAAAACCCAGTTCGGGTCGGTCAGCGCCTCCTTGGTCAGGGTTCCCGTGAAATCGTAGCGACCTTCCAGGAGATACCCAAAACGGCCGGAGAAGGGCGTCATCCGCACCGCCGTATCCTCGTTGCCGTTCCCTGAAATAACGCAGGGACATCCGGCGGCCAAAAAGGCGCCACAGGCAAGCAGCGCGAGGAAGGTTCTGTTAAACCATTGCTTCCCGTTCATGGTACACATCCTTTCGTAAGCGCCCTGGCCGCGTTGAAACAGCAGCATTGGGGCTGTATACATTATAGCACTCCCCATAGATTTTCCTGTCGGGCGTTTTCGGAGTACAATGCGGCAGGCGCGCCTGCCGCCAGGAAAGGAATCACCCTATGCATAGCCGGACATTGTTAACTTGGATTGTTGCGGTTGCCGCCGTTGCTCCGATGTTTTCTCTTTGCGCCGAACCGGAGCCGCCTTTCCCCGGGGTCAAGTCCGACTGGCGCGGTTTTGACCGCTATGATTTCGAAGTGGACGGCACAAAGGCGCTGGTGGTGGCGCCCAAAACGGTCGCCCCGGGAAAGCCCTGGATCTGGCGCGCGGAATTTTTTGACCACCGGCCCGAAACGGATATCGCCCTCGTCGAAAAAGGTTTTCACCTGGTGTACATGGAGGTGGGTAACACCTTCGGGTGCCCCGACGCCATGGGGCATTGGGCCGCGCTGTACAGGTTCCTCACGAAGGAGCACGGCCTGTCCCGAAAACCTGCGCTGGAAGGATTGAGCCGCGGCGGGTTGTATGTGTACAACTGGGCGGCGGCGCACCCGGACAAGGTATCGTGCATTTACGGCGACAACCCGGTATGTGATTTCAAGAGCTGGCCCGGTGGCAAGGGAAAAGGGCCCGGCAGCGCTGAAGACTTTAAGCAGTTGCTGCAGTGCTACCATTTTGAATCCGAGGCGGAAGCGCTTGCTTATGACAAGAACCCGATTGACAACCTGAAGTCCCTGGCCGACGCGAAAATCCCGTTGCTGCACGTATGCGGCGACGCCGACGAGGTGGTGCCTTTCGAGGAGAACACGGTTGTTCTTAAGGAGCGGTACGAAAAACTGGGCGGTTCCATGACGCTCCTCCTCAAAAAAGGCTTTAAGCATCATCCCCACGGCCTGGATGACCCCACGCCCATAGTGGAGTTCATTCTTCAGAATACGGACCGTGGCGCCTGAATCGTCTTGTTTCCCGTTTCCTTCGCCGGGGGGCGACGCCGTGAAAACAGACTGCCCGTATGTCCCGCACGAGAAAATGATTTACGAAATGGGATAATGCTTCTTGGCCCACTCGGGGTTCAGCCGTGCCTGCATTTCAAAAGCATCGAGCAGCACGAATGCGGCCATGTTCTCAACAACGGGCACCGCGCGCACCACGATGCAGGGATCGTGCCTGCCTTTGACTTCCACCTCGCAAGGATCACCGGTCACGGTGATGGTACTTTGCTTCGTGGCTATCGAGGCGGTCGGCTTGACGGCAACGCGCATGATGACGGGCGCGCCGCTCGAAATGCCGCCCAGGATGCCGCCATGATGGTTGCTGGTGAATCCCTCCGGGCTCATGCCGTCGTTGGCTTCCGACCCGTGCAGTTTCGTGATGGCGAATCCGTCGCCCACCTCCACGCCCTTGATGGCGCCTATGGTCATGATGGCGCTGCACAAACGGGCGTCAAGCTTCCCGAACACGGGATCGCCCAGGCCCGGCGGCAGGCCGTAAATTTCGAGTTGGATGATGCCGCCGACGGAATCCTTTTCCGCGCGCGCGTTCAGAATGGCCTCTTCCATCAGCGGCGCCACATCCGGGTCGGCGCAGCGCACCGGGTTCTGTTCGATAACGTCATGGTCGCAGCGTGTTGCCCGAATGCCCGCAATCTCCAAGGCATGGGCGACGATGCGCACGCCCAGGTTGCCCAGGATCTTGCGCGCGAAAGCGCCGGCCGCCACGCGGCACGCGGTCTCGCGCCCGGACTGGCGTCCCCCGCCGCGGTGGTCCCGGAGGCCGTACTTTTGATAAAAAGTGAAATCGCCATGCCCCGGCCGGAACAGGTCTTTCAAATCGTCGTAATTCTTTGACCGCTGGTCTTCGTTATAAATAATCATGGCCAGCGGCGCGCCCGTGGTTTTCCCTTCATACACGCCGGACAGGATCTCCACGGCGTCGGCCTCGCGGCGCTGGGTGACCACCTTGCTCTGTCCGGGACGGCGCCGGTCAAGTTCCTTCTGAATGTCTTCCTTCTCAAGGGGAGTGCCCGGCCGCACGCCGTCGAGCACCACCCCGATGGCTTTGCCGTGGCTTTCACCGAAGGTGGTGCACGTTATGATTTCGCCGAAAGAGTTCGCCCGGAGACTGCGCAGGGCCAGTTCTTCACCGACGCGGTCCGCCAGCGCCGCCGCCAGCACTTCCGGCACGCCGTCCGTCGTGTCCAGCACAATGTCCGCGAAGGGCGTCAATACTTCCTTGCGCTGGGCGCACTGTTGGTAGAAGCGAAACTCGCCGTCCTCACCCGCGAAGGCGGGGGGAATGCCGCCGCGCGTGGCACGCTCCCACAGGATGGCGGGCTGCGCCTTCAACAGGATCAGCACACCCCCATGCCGCAGAGGCCTGCGCGAGTCGGGGTTCATCATCAGTTCGCCGCCGGTAATGACCACGTGATAGGCCAGTTCAGACGCGCGGCAGGCCGCCTCGCGTTCAAGGGCGCGGAAGGCCTCTTCCCCGTCAGCGATGAAAATTTCCCGGCATGTGCGCCCTTTGCCATCCAGCGCTTCTATGATCCGGTCCGTATCCACCCAGGGCCTGCCCAGCGTTTCCGCCAGGGCGATGCCCACGGAGGTTTTACCGGCGCCTTTCGGCCCCATAACCACGATATTCATCAGTGCAGCATCCTTCCATGTTCAGCAAGCGTCACAGGCAGCGACGCCGCCCAGCGAAGCGAGATCATCCACAAACCCGGGATAGGTCACATTGACGGCTTCGGCGCCGTGAATCACCACATCTTCAGGAATGGCCGTAGCCGCCACGGCAAGGGCCATCACGACACGGTGATCATCATGACCGGCCACGGTGCCGCCGTGCAGGGCGCCTCCCTCGATCACCATCCCGTCCTCAAGTTCCGTAATGCGCGCGCCTAGTTTTTCCAGTTCTTCATGCATCACCCGGATGCGGTCCGTCTCCTTCAGGCGCGCCTGGGGCACATTGACCAGGCGGGTAACGCCCTCCGCGAAGCAGGCCAGCGCGGCCATCATGGGCAACGCGTCCGGCGTGGCATTCAGGTCCAGTTCGCAGCCGCGCAACGTTCCCGCCCGGACCACAATGCCATCAGCGCTTTCGGTCACCTCGGCGCCCATGGCCCTGAGGTAAGTGACGACCTCCTTGTCACCCTGGGGATCGTTCATGTCCAGGCCCCGGCAACAAACATCATTTCCCGGCAGCGCGCCCGCCGCGAGAAAGAACGTGGCGGAACTGAAGTCGGCCGGTACCGGGCGGTTCACAGGCTGGTACCGTTGTGCGCCGGGAATATGGAATTCGCTTAAGTCCTCATTATGCGACACCCGAACCCCCTGCCGTTCAAGCCAGTCCAGGGTCATCACGACATAGGGCTTTTCGTTCAGGAGCGGCACCCGCAGTCGTGTGTCCGCCTCCGCCAAGGGCGCATTCATCAGCAGCGAACTGACATATTGGCTCGTGACGGCTTCTATTTCCGCTTCACCGCCGCGCATCTTTCCAGTAACAACCATGGGCGGACATCCGTTATTCCGCGTGGACCGCACTTGGGCTCCGAGGGCGTTTAGCGCCGCCGCGAGGGGACCGCAGGGACGCCGCCTTACCTGGGCATCACCCGTCAGCACGGCGGCGCCTGAATCAAGGAGCGCCGCGCTGCCCAGCGCCATGCGCATGGTGGTGCCGGAGTTCGCCACGTTGATAACATCATCGGGTGTTTTCAGGCAGCCGTTCGTGCCTTGGACGCGCCATCGCCGGGGCTCCACGGCAATCTCGGCGCCCAGCATGGCATAGGCATGGCGTGCAGCCCGGGCATCGGCGGATTCCAGGGGGGTGTCAATCACGCTTTCGCCGCCCGCCAGCGCCGCAGCCACCACCGCGCGAATGGTATGTGATTTGGACGCGGGCACCACTACCGTGCCATGAAGGGTCGATTGGGCAATAGTCAGATTCATGAAAAGGAATCCTCGGTATTTTCAAGAATATGGACATTATGGACTTCTATGGACTGGATGGACAGGATTGTCGCCCATTCAAACGTCCATCCGGTCCATACTGTCCATAAAAATGGCCGCTAGATAATGCCTATCTCTTTCATTCCTTTTTCAAGGGCGCGTTTTTCCGCCGCCGTCAACTCACGTTGCGGCGGACGCACATAACCGGCGTCAAACCCGCGCAGGCGCAGGCCTTCCTTGAAGGCGGCCAGGTTCTGGCCATATTTGAAAATGCGCGCCGCTTTTTCCAGCCGCACCTCTTCCTGCCAGGCCTTCTTCAGATTGCCCTTCTGAATATTATTATAAACGGCGGCATAAATTTCACAGACCACGTTTGAAAGCCCTGACACGACCGCGGGACAACCGGCGAGCAGGGCCTGGTATCCGTAATCATCGGTGCCGCAGATTACATGAAATCCGTCCGGCGCGTTGCCGACCAAACGGGTGATGCCTGTCATCACACCGGAGCTGTCCTTGATGCCGACAATATTCTCCTCCGATTCCGCAAGACGCAGCACCAATTCCGGCTGAAGGACATTGCGGGCGCAGGAAGGAATATTATAAAGCAGGATCGGGAATTTCTCCACGGAACGCGCTATGGTCCGATAATATTGAAACAAGGCATCGTCATCGTAGCCGTAATAGCCCGGCGCCACGATGGACGCCGCCGTGGCGCCACAGTCACGGGCGTGGCGCGTCAATTCAATGGTCGTCGCCGTATCGAAGGTGCCGGTATGCGCAATGACCGGTGTCTTCTTGTCCACCGAGCGCAACACTTCCTCCAGGGTTTCGCGCCGCTCATCGGGAGTCATCAACAGGCCCTCGCTGGTGGTTCCACAAGGAAACAGGCCGTGCGCACCCTGGCTCAGTAACCGGTTGGCCAAGGGGCCTAACTTGTCAAAATCCACATACTGACCACCCTTGGTAAAGGGCGTGACCATTGCCGCCATAATGCCCCTGATTTTAATCTTTTGCGTCATCATGCTACTCCATTGCTGTTGTATCTATTATTAATCGTCAAGCGTCGACCATGACTCACCCCGGTATCATACCTTATTTGCCGGAAGAAGGTACAATTGAGCGTGTCGGGGTAATCGATAATCCCGCCAGAAGGCCTGACAACGGTGAATAAATGCCATAAAACGGTCCAGTATCAGGAAAAATTCGTAACAAGCGGAATATGACTATGATAACCATGGCGTTGCGGGGCAAAAAAAAGCTTTACTTTTCGCTGCCAATGTTGTACAATACTCTCAGATAAGCGTTACCAGTAGGGTATGTGACGCCTGATTTTGACGATGAGGCCTTAAAATAGATAAGGAGATGGAATCCATGAAGAGTACAAAGCGTCTGTGGATGGTGATTGTTACGTTGGTCGTCATGACGTGCGTGCTGACCGGTGTGGCGATTGCCGCGTCTGAGGATGCCGCGCCTGCCGACACGGAACTCGTGGGCAGCACGGTAAGCGGCGGTGCGGGTGGCGCGGGTGGCGCGGCCGGCGGTGCCGGTGGCGGTGCCACAGGCGGTGGCGGCGCGGATGTCCGCGTTGCGCAGTATTAATTTCTGATTCTGCCTGAGCGTTATTACAAGTTTAAGACTAGCGGGCGCCTCTAGAAAAAATAGAGGCGTCCTTTTTGTGTTTATTCGGGACGTATTAAAAGCGCGGGGGAAACACGGCGCCAGCGAGGCGCGATGACGCTGCCGCCCGATTACAAAGACATTTTTTTCATGCCCGCCATCGAGGTGGAATCAATAAAAGTTTGAATCCGCCCTCTCATTTGTTATACAATCACGCCGTGAGAAGAATGCCTTAAGGCTCCCTTCTAACGGTATGCTTTTGCGGGATAAACGGCTGCGTGATTCCGGCAAAGCAAAAACCACCCTCTTGCCAAACGTGTAACCCGAGATTTCTGTATCAATACATGCAACCGTAAGGAGAATACCCATGCCACTCGTACCCATGCGTCAGATTCTGGATGAGGCCGCCAAAGGCGGCTATGGTGTTGGCGCCTTCAATGTCAACAACATGGAACAAATTCAGGCGATCATGCAGGCGGCCAACGACACCAACAGCCCGGTTATCATCCAGGCGAGTCGCGGCGCGCTGAAATACAGCAAAATGATCTACCTTAAGAAATTGATGGAAGCGGCCGCGGAAGAATTTCCGCACATCCCCGTGGCGATGCATCTGGACCATGGCAACAGCCTTGAAACCTGCAAGGAAGCCATCGCGCTCGGGTTCACCTCGGTGATGATGGACGGTTCACTGGGTGAAGACGGCAAGACACCGAACAGCTACGAGCAGAATGTCGCCGTTACCCTGGCGGTGGTCGAATACGCCCATCCGCTCGGCGTCACGGTGGAAGGCGAGCTGGGCTGCCTGGGCGGCATTGAAGACGGCCACGGCGCGGGCCTCAGCGACGCGCAGGTGCAGGACCACCTGACCGACCCTGCCCAGGCGGAAGACTTTGTGGCGAAGACGAAACTGGACGCGCTGGCCGTCGCCATCGGCACCAGCCACGGCGCCTACAAGTCCGGCCGCAAGGATCCCGTCACCGGCGAAATGCTGCCGCCGGCCCTCGCCATGGAACGCATCCATGAGATCCACAAGCGGATGCCGAACTGCCACATGGTCATGCATGGTTCGAGCTCCGTGCCCAAAGAACTGGTCGACATTATCAACCAGTACGGCGGCAACATGCCCGACACCTTCGGCATCCCCATTGAACAAATCCAGGACGGCATCAAGCACGGCGTACGCAAAGTCAACGTCGATACCGACAGCCGTCTTGCCATCACCGGCGCCATCCGCAAAGTGTTCGCGGAGAAGCCTGAAAAGTTTGATCCGCGCGATTATCTGAAGCCGGCCCGCGAAGCCGCGTATGAAGTGTATGTCGCGCGCATGAAAGCCTTCGGCCAGGCGGGCCATGCCGGCGATTACAAGCCCATGACCCTGGAAGATGCCAAGGCGCTGTATCGCTAATTGTTGCCCCATGCCATGGCCGCCTTTGGGCAGTGCCATGATTATTATAGAGTGCGGCGGCTTGCCTTCCCCTAAGTGTAAGCCGCCGTTTTTCCAACTACAGGCCGGCACGGGGCGTTGACGCGCCCCGTCAGGCATGCGCGAAGAGATACAAGTTTTTTGTCAGCAACACTAAAAGGAACGTAACTATGTGCGGAATCGTAGGGTATATCGGCGACAGGAGCCCCGTGGAAGTCATCATGACCGGACTGCATCGCCTGGAATATCGCGGCTATGACTCGGCCGGCGTGGCCGTGGTCAACGAAAAAGGCCTCGAGTGCGTCAAGAGCCTGGGCAAACTGAAGATCATGGATGCCAAACTGGCCGAGAACCCTCTTGAAGGCAAGCTGGGCATCGGGCATACCCGCTGGGCGACCCACGGCGTGCCTAGCGAGGTGAACTCCCACCCCCACTTTGATATGGCCAAAGAAATCGCCGTGGTGCACAACGGCATCATCGAGAACTACCAGGAACTGCGTGCCCAACTGCAAGGCGAAGGCGTGACTTTCCGCAGCCAGACGGACACCGAGACCATTGCCCACCTGGTACGCAAGTATTACCAGGGCGACCTCTTCAAGGCCGTGCAGCGCGCCCTCCAGGATGTGGAAGGCGCCTATGCCATCGGCGTCATTGCCAAAGATCATCCTGATTTAATGGTGGCCGCCCGCCACGGCAGCCCGCTCATCGTCGGCGTGGGCAAGGACGAGGCTTTTATCGGTTCCGACGTGCCCGCCATCATGAAATATACCCGCGACGTCATGTACATCGACAACGGCCAGGTCTGTGAGATTCGTCGCGGCAAAGTAAAAGTCGAAGATCTTGCCGGCAATCCCGTAACGCTTGAACTGAAGCATGTGGACTGGGACGACGCCGCCGCCGAGAAGGAAGGCTATCCGCACTTCATGCTAAAAGAAATCCACCAGCAGCCGGACGTTATCCGCAACACGCTCCGCGGCCGCGTGGAAGAAGGCTCCGCGGAAGTGAAGCTTCCCGACATGAACATCAGCCTCGATGAACTCAAAGCCTGCCAGAAAATCGTGATTGTCGCCTGTGGCACCGCCTGGCACGCCGGCATGGTTGGCAAGTACCTGATTGAACAATTCGCCAAGGTGCCCGTAGAACTCGACCTGGCGTCCGAATACCGCTACCGCAACCCCATCGTGCCGCCTCACACCATCATGATTCCCGTGTCCCAGAGCGGTGAAACGGCGGACACCCTCGAGGCCATCCGCATCGCGAAGAGCCTGGGCGCCCAGGTTGCGTCCATTGTGAACGCCGTCGGCTCCAGCGTGGCCCGCGAATCCCACGGCGTGATTTACCAGCAAGCCGGCCCCGAAATCGGCGTCGCCTCGACCAAGGCCTACACCTCCCAGGTGACCGCCTTCGCGCTGTTCACCATCTGGCTCGCGGAAACACGCGGCGTCATGGACAAGCAGCAGGCCAAGGAAATGATCGCCCACCTGCGTGCCATTCCCGACAAGATCCAGTCCATCCTGGACAATCAGGATGTTATCAAGACACTTGCCGCCACGCCCAAGTATCGCGACGCCCAGAGCGCCTTGTTCCTTGGTCGTAGTTTCAATTTCCCGAGCGCGCTGGAAGGTGCCCTGAAGCTCAAGGAAATCAGCTATATCCATGCCGAAGGCTACGCCGCGGGTGAAATGAAGCACGGCCCCATCGCCCTGGTAACCAATGAACTGCCGGTCGTATGCGTCGCGGTTGCCGGCGAGACCTATGACAAGGTGGTTTCCAACATTCAGGAAATCAAGGCCCGCGCCGGACTTGTTATCAGCGTGGCCACCGAGGGGGACACCAACATCCTCTCCCACAGTGAAGACGTGATTTACGTGCCGGACTGCTACGAGCCCTTCAGCCCGATCATTGTGGCGGTGCCGCTGCAACTCTTTGCCTACTACGTCGCGGTAAACCGGGGCTGCGATGTGGACCAGCCCCGTAATCTTGCCAAGAGCGTTACTGTAGAGTAACCTTTCTCCATAGATCACAGCGCGGCGCGGGACAGTTTGCTCCCGCGTCGCACTTTTATTTCAGGAATGTCCCATGGCCCCCGGCAGGGACACTATATCCGTTGAGAGAATTTAAACGCGCATAAGGCCGTTAAGCGGCATGGGCTCTCCGCGCCGAGCAACATCGCTACGCCACTCGGGACCCGGAACGGTTAGCCCCGGCCGGCGTTAATGCCGTCAAAACGGCGGTTGATCCTGGTAAAGGCAAAGAGCGCGACCATCAAAAATAATGCATACAGGACCCCGATTTTTTCGGGCCAGATGGACAGGGCGCCCACCAGGGCAATGAAAGCGAACAAGTCGATCATGCGGCCGGCCAGGTATTGTTCAGCAGAGCATTGTTTTTCTGAAACGAAGCGGGCGCGGACGAGACAATACAGGGTGACGATGGTGACCAGCAAGGCCGGGGGAAGAAACAAAGCAATGCGCGCGAATGGCCACGCATACTGGTCCACTTCCGAAGGGCTGTAGCATTCCAGGAAAACTCCCAGCCGGGAAGTGGCGCCGTGAATCAGGATGAACACCAGCAGGAAGGCGCTGTAAATGAACGAAACCCGCTTGCGCAGTTCCGTTGCGGAAGGTCCTCCTCCCTTCGTACCGCCCGGCATTGCGAGGATTATCAGGGACAGTGCGTAAAACAGGGCCAGCAGCAGGCCGGTCCAGAAGAAATATTCGGCGCCCGCGGCAAAAACCAGCAGGAAACCGCTGAAGGCCATAAAAAACGTAGCGAACCATTCCTGTGATACGTTGAATGAAACAGGGGGCGGTGAAGTTCCCTCCGGCATCGATTTAACGGCCCGGCGGACGACCCAGTACCACAGAAGCGCATACAGCACACCCAGATTAAAGCCGGCATGGAGTTCCCACATTTTCCACCAGTCGATATAGGCGGGCGCGATACCGTACCCGAGGCACCATGCCGCGCTGAGAGCGAAGCCCACCCCGAAACCGGCGCCGAGCACCGCGCCGCACACCAGTGTCGCCCGGTCCCGCTGCAATACCGCCAGCAACAGGGCACACAACCACCACACGAGCGCCCCCGCGTTCTGCGTGTTGGTGTATACCGTGCGGATCAGGTGGCGGTCCAGTTCGCCCACGTAGAGGCTGGTGTCCGCCAGGGGAAAGAGCAGCCCGGGCGCCGTGCGGGCAAGTTGCGTTCCTGTCCAAGAAACCGCCCCCGCGTCCAGTCCCGGCAGGGGCGCATCGAACAGGATGACCAACAACGCCAGCAGCAACAGAACACGCACCGTCCATTTTCCGGGGGATACCCCGGCATGAAGCGCCCAGCCCAGCAGAATTCCGCCCGGCGCCGCCCAGCCTATACCACAGACTGCGAACCACAGGTATCCCGTCCAGGGCGAAACGGGAAGCGGGCCGGAGGCGGTTTCGAATGAACCCCGTATCCAAGACACATACTGGCCATAGCCCAGTTCGCCGCCCAACCCGAGACCCAGGCCCAGCCACAGCACAATACCCCGTGCGTCCAGCCCCTTGCGCCAACACAGGTAATACCAGAGCATGCCCCAGGTCAGCCCCGGCACCAGCGTGCCGTCGATGCCGCCCCAGCCACTGGTGCCCCGTATGGCCCACGTGATCGCGCCCAGGCACCCGAACAGCAGCATGGGCAGCATCAGGTCATATACCAGGGTGGTCTTCGGAAGAGCCGTAGCTGCGTGCCGCAGGAAAAGGTTTTTGTCGGTAAGAGTGAGTATAACGGTTATGCCTTTATCAAAGGACGCCCTTGTAAAAAAGCGCAGTTATTCTTCGGAAAAATAATCCGTATCAATACGTTTCACTTCATAGTTGGCGATGGTTGTCGTGCCGACGTTATGCTCGATCATGAGATCGGCCAACCGGGGACCGTCAATCAGAATAATCTTCTTGTCAATGGTATGCACATAATCAGCCGCATCCTTTGTAAAAGCCGATGTGGTGATGAAGATGCCTTTTTGCGCATGTTTTCCCGCCAGGGCGCCTACAAAGCCCTGAATCTGCGGACGGCCGACCATGCCCTCCCAGCGCTTGGCTTGAATGTAAATGATATCCAGGCCAAGCCGGTCCTCCTTGATGATGCCGTCAATACCGCCGTCACCAGCCTTGCCCACGGCCTGGCCCGCCTCTTTTCGCGAACCGCCATAGCCCATCTTTACGAGCACGTCTATTACCAGGCGTTCAAAAAATTCAGGAGAACATTGCTTTATTGCCTGAATAATATCTATGGCCAGGCCTTCCTTTAGAGCCTGATGCGCGGACTCCAGAGCCTCTTCCGGGGTGCTTTCCACGACCGTTGATTCACCGTTGCTATCATCTTTTTTGGTGTGCTTATGAAAGTCGATGAATTCCTGGTAACGGGACAAGAACTTGATGTTGATTTCCTCAGGGCCTTCTTTTAAGACTTTTCTGCCACGATGGCTGATTTTGTAATGTCCACGCTTTACCCTTTCAAGGAGCCCGGCTTTGTACAGATAGATTGCAGCCCAGCTGACGCGGTTGATGAAGCGTGTCTGGCCTCCGCTCGGCAGTACTTCGGCGCGTTCCGCTTCGCTTAAATTAAAATCGTTCGCCAGCAATTCCCCAAAATCGCGAAGAAGGAAATCCGTCACATCCGCGGCTTTTTTTAAAAGTGGAAGCATTATTTTCTGGAAATCCGGTATAGCCATATCAAACCCTTTAGTATTTAAAGTTCGATTGTAAGTCATGGGACCATGAAATGTCCATGACAGGAATGCCATGACTGATCCTCCGGGTATTGTGTCTGGACAATGTACCCGAGATACATTGCATTTTTCGAGAGTGGTTTCGGTAGTTATTGGCGCCCCGGCGAACATGCTTTAACGGCCTTGTTTTCGTTATGCTTGTACAGCAAAGAAGAAAAGGTTCTTCCGCGATTTGCGGGAAAGAATACGTTGCGTGCATGGATTAATGAAGGCGGGTTACGCTTCGCCATATGCATGTTCTAAGCGTCTGTGTATCCTTTCGGTCATATTTGCAAATAAGGTCAAGGTAATATGGTTCCGCTCCACCCGGCCTACGACACCCTCACAGTGCGAGGCTCGTTCCCAAATTCCATTTGGGAACGCACTTGCCTGCGAAGTTCCATTTCGCAATCATTGTCCCCAATCCATGCTAAAAGCGTGATACACTGGGTAACGTGAAATGGAATTTCAAGAGAGATTGGGTTCCCAAATGGAATTTGGGAACCAGAGGAAGGGCACAACGCACAGGAGAATTGTCATGAGCCACGCATTTTACAATCCTATCAGCCGCCGGGATTTTGGTAAGACCTCGATGCTGGCCGCCGGCGCGGCGGCCGGCCTGTCCACGGCGTCCGCGTCCAGCGCATCTGTGGCGGATCTGCCGCTGACGGCGGCGCTTCCCTTCAAGGTGGCGGACCTGAGCTTGGCCGAGTGGGGCCGTAAAGAAATCGACGTGGCGGAAGTGGAAATGCCGGGCCTGATGGAAGTGCGCGCCCGCTATGCCGGGCAGCAGCCCCTCAAAGGCGCGCGCATCATGGGCTCCCTGCACATGACGATCCAGACGGCGGTGCTGATCGAGACCTTGAAAGCGCTTGGCGCGGATGTGCGCTGGTGCAGCTGCAACATCTTCAGCACCCAGGATCATGCCGCGGCGGCTATTGCCGAGACCGGTGTGCCCGTGTTCGCGTGGAAGGGAGAAAGCCTTGAAGAATACTGGTGGTGCACCTGGCAGGCCATGCGTTTCCCCGGCGGGGAAACGCTGAACCTTGTGGTGGACGACGGCGGCGACGCCACGCTGTTGATACACCGGGGTTGCGCGCTGGAGGAAGCCTTTGAAAAGACGGGGGCGCTCCCGGATATCAGCCGGGACAACCCGGACGTGGAGGCGGTCGATACCTTGTTGCACCGGGTGCACGGGGAAGATCCCGGTTACTGGAGGCGGGTGGCGGCACGCTGGATCGGCGTTTCCGAGGAAACCACCACCGGCGTGCACCGCCTGTACCGTATGATGGGCGAGGGCACGCTGCGCACCCGCGCGATCAACGTCAATGACAGCGTCACCAAGTCCAAATTCGACAACCTATACGGCTGCCGCGAATCCCTTGCGGACGGCATCAAGCGTGCCACCAACGTCATGGTGGCGGGTAAGACGGTAGTGATCGCCGGATACGGTGACGTGGGCAAGGGCTGCGCCCAGGCGATGGGCGGACTGGGCGCGAAGGTCATTGTGACGGAGATTGACCCCATCTGCGCGCTGCAGGCGTCCATGGAGGGATACCCGGTGATGACCATGGCGAAAGCCGCACCGCTGGGCGACATTTTCGTCACCGCCACCGGTTGCTGCAAGGTCATTACGGGCGAACACATGCGCGCCATGAAACACCAGGCCATTCTGTGCAACATAGGGCATTTCGACGCCGAGATCGATGTCGCCTGGCTGGAAAAACAGGAGGACATCAAGGAACTCAACATCAAGCCCCAGGTGGACAAGTTCATTTTCCCCGACGGGAGGGAACTCATCCTGCTGGCCCGTGGGCGCCTGGTTAACCTGGGCTGCGCGGCGGGGCATCCGTCCTTCGTGATGTCGAATTCCTTCACCAACCAGGCGCTGGCCCAGATCGCGCTGTTCACGCGGACGGCGGACTATGAACCGGGCAAGGTGTACACCCTGCCCAAGTTGCTCGATGAGGAGGTGGCCCGGCTACATCTGCCAAAATTGATGGCGGAACTGGAGGTATTGACCCCCGAGCAGGCGGACTACCTGGGCGTGCCCGTCGAGGGCCCCTACAAACCGGACTATTACCGGTACTGAAACAGGTGTTGCCGGGGACAAAGACCGCAATCTATCTTCAAAAACCACAGGCAAGCACAAATAAGGAACCGTCTTCATGACCAATTCATTTTTTGTCGCACAGCAATGCTGGATTCCGGTCTTTTTCGCGTTATCTGGGAGCGTTCTGTGATATAGGCCTTATGTCGCGAAAAAACCGGAATGACGCTTATTGCGACGGTTCGCAATAAAACGCGCAATGCTTTAAAATGCGTTCTTCACTATACCCTATAGCGTTATAGCGTTGGCGTTCTACAGCCGCACCTTCGCGAGGTAGACAGAAGTCTTTCCTTCGTGGGAGGCGTAATAACTGACCCATAACAGCCCATCGTGCCACACCAGCCCGGGATAACTGGTGTCGCCGCCGCTGGGAAATTCCAGAACCGGGGTGTACGCCTCGGGAGTCAGGGGCCCGAGAGCGGTTTTTACTTCCGGCGTATACTTTCGCCCGGCGGCGAACATGCGGCCATCAGGCAGCAGGATAAAATTCGGACCGCCCATGGCCCAGCCGAGTTCCTTGAATTCCCATGCCGTGTAGGGAGGCTTGCTGGTTCCAAACCAGGCGTTCCGCGAACCGTCTTCGCGGCGTATGAGCGCCATCATGGTACCGTCCTCCCGGAAGCGCAGCGTGGTCTCATTGGGCTTTCCAGTGACGTCCAGTCCCGTAACCGGGGTCCAGTTTAGGCCGTCCTTGCTTTGCATCAGGGTCAATGTCCATTCCTCTTTTTCCTGCACGGGCCCGCTGTACGTGACCCCATAAGCAATACCGTCATGCCAGGTGGTGCGCCAGAGCCAGTCGCCGTCACGGGCTATGGGCGCTGGGGCGGACCATGCCGCGCCATCCGGGGAAAAGGAAACGCGCGGTCTACGGTTGAGCAGCACCCCGTCCCGGTAAAAGGACCCGCCCATGGTAATCATCAGCCGCTTGTCCGGCGTGAGGCATATCTTCGGATCCCTGAGGTCCACCCCTTCTTCCAGGAGCAGGCCGCGGGATTCCCAGCTGTCGCCGTCGGCGGAGGTAATGATGCGGATGCCGCCATCCCCTTTGACGTGGCCTGTTGCTTCCCGGAACACGCAATACCAGGTTTCGTTAAAGCGAATCAGGTCTGTGAAGGCGTTGTGTTCCCCCTGGCCCCAGATGTTTTTGACGGAAACCAGTTCCGGGGCCGATTGTGAAACGGCTAGGCCTGACATAAGCACGAGTAACAATCCAGCAAACAGATGTTGACGAGAAAACATGGGAAAACTCCTTTTTTAATGCGAGCGTTGCCCGCAGTCCAGTTTTGAATTCTGGCGCAAAGGAGGGACAGACCCCAAAAAAGAATCTTGTTGTTGGTGAAGATAAGGGTTTGAGTAAGTTTTTTGGGGTCAGTCCCTTCTTTGCTTCATCGTATACTAAGATTTGCGATTGGCATATGCCTTAAGTTAGTGCCATTCGAACAGGTCCCCGAAATTTATTTTTTCTGTGAGTGCTTAAATCGCCTTGAAACGGTTTTCGGCGCCTTCCCGCAGTTGATAAGCGTTTAACCCGGGCGGCACCGGACTGGGAGATGGTTTCAACTCGCACGGCAGGGATTCCGGCAATATCAGGGTTGCCTGGCAGCCCTTGGGAACGGTCAGCCTGACGTCATATTCCTGTCCCTTCCGAAGGGCCTTGAACGTGAAGGGGCCTTGTACGGTATGGGCCGTGGCCTCGATATCGCCGATGTCGCCCAGCTGCGGGCGCACATCGCACGCGGTGAAACCCGGCGCTGTGGGACGGATGCCCAGGATATCCATGTAGAGAATATATAATGGACAAACGGGGCAATGGCTCCACTCGGCGGTGGAATCCGGCCGGGCGGTCCAGTTTTCCTGCAGCGTGTTGTTCAGCAGCACGGAATCCATGGTGGCCCAGCGCTCCCGAAAGTCCTTGAGCACCACGTCCGTCCGTGACAGTTTCGACAGCGCCCAGTAACGCCAGTAAGCGTTCGCGGGATAGGACAGGCCCATTTCCGGCGGACAGGTTGCGAGCGCGTTCAGCGCGGCGCCCGTTTTGCCATCCGGACAGTGATCGAAAAGGATGGAGGTAGCCAGGGAACGGTCGCACAGGCGGATTTCTTTTTCTTCCTCCGCCCAGGGCAGGTTGGCCACGAACATGCCGCGCGCCTCATCCCAATACCGGGTCTGCACCGCCGCCAGGAGAGCGTCGCCGGCGTCCTGGAAGGCTTTATGTTGTTCGTTGTCGCCGAAGGCTTTGGCCAGCGGTGCGAGGGCGTGGCGGAACATGGCCGCCGCATACAGGTTAAAGGCGCATTGTTTGTGCGCCGGCTTCTTGTAGGCGTCATGGTCAATCCAAACGGTCGGGATGCCGAGGTCCTCAACGGGCAGCAGGCCGTCTTTCCCAAGTATGGATTCGAGATAGCCGGCGAAACGCAGCAGGCGCGGGTAGGCTTCGGTCACACTTTCGAGATCGCCCGTTTCGAGATAGTGATTCCAGCAGTCGAACGTGAAGCCGATGCCGTGGTCAAGAATGGGGCCCCAATAGGCCGCCTGCACCTGTTTCTGCATGACCCGCGCGAGCCGGTCGAAGGCGGGCCAGCAGTCCAGGAAATAGCCTTCCGGGGTCAGGCCCTCGCTGAAGGTGCGCAGGTACCGTGCGGGCAGGCGTGTTTCCCCGAAACCGTAGCGGATCGCGAAGAGTTGCGGGCCGCAGTCGCCGCTGTACTGCTGGCGTTCCCGGCCCATGCCGTCCACCACGACATCGATGGCGCTGTTGTTGAGGGTGTTGGCCGTGGCGTCAAAAAGCCGTTGTAGCGCAGGGTCGGCGCACGTCACCTGCACGGGGTTGGGCCAGTCGAAGATCCGCCTGCGCGCGCCCACTCCGGAAATGGAGACGGGACGCGAGGCGTTGCGCACGTGCAGCTGCACCCAGCGGAAGGATTCATAATCGAAGGGCTCAAATACGTTGATGCCTTCCCGGCAAACGAACCGTGTCCAGGCGAAGAAGTGGGTGTCCATCCAGGCGGGGCCGTCCTCCGCGTGCGATTCCTGGACCATCATCTCGATGATGGCGCCTTCGGGCGCATCGATGGTGAATTGCGGCCAGCCAACCATCTGCTCGGTGAATTCAAAGGTGGCGAAAACCCCTTCGCCCCTCGGCGTTGCGGGCAGGGTCACGCCGGCATCCTCCGGAAGGACCTGGGCGATCGGTTCTTCGATAATGGTAAAGGAATCGGGAATTCGCATGTCGAACCAGTCGCGGGGATCGCGCCGCCAGCGCACCCTGCCGGAATCGGCAAGTCCTTTGGCTGGAACGATGAACTCTTTTATGAGCGGTATCTGGCGCGCCCGCAGCGAGCCGTTTTCCGCCTGGATGCGGTCGATCAGGTCATTGCTTTCATAGTTGCTGCACGCGGCGGGCTTGTCCGGACCGCAGATGAGAGGCATGGCATGCAGCCATTCCCTCCCCACCACAAACTCGGGGGTATCCCAGCCGTAGGGGTGCAGCCGCGCGTCGAATTCTTCCTGAAGCGCCCGCAGGTACCAGCGCTTATGTTGACCTGGCGCGTGGGCGCGGTCGAGAAAAACTTTCCAGGAGTCATCGGACATTACGTTCAGTTTCGCGCCATTCTTGAATTCCAGCACGGCATGAAAAATCATACCCGGCTTACCGGCCGGCCAGGTGCCGTCGCCCAGGCCGTAATGAAGCACCTCCACGCCAATGACATTTTTACCGGGTTGGAGCAGCGGCGCGATGTCGAAGCCATCGGCCTCCTGATAGCGCGGGTCGTAAGGCGCCGGGCCCCATTGCACCCGCACTCCGTTTACCGACAGCCGATAGCGGCTGTCCGCGGTGACCCATCCGCGCGCCCGCACCGGCACGCTGCCCGGCAGGTCGAATTCTTTGCGGAAGAGGATGAACGTATTGGAGAGGGTACGTGCGGACGGCATCCACACCCACCGCGCGGGCGTCAGGTTGATCTCAAAGGGCCTCGACGCCTGGACGTCAAAATAACGGGCGTCCCAATCCCCTGCGGTCAGGGGCGTGTCCAGGTATTCGGGCCGTATTGCGGATTCGCTCGAAAGCGCGCCCAAGGTCATACTGATTACTACCATCGCCTCCAGTGTCATAAGTCATCTCCCCGTGTTTACGCCCTGTCCGGATATCCCGCCGGGGCAATGAGGCACGCAGGCGTCCTCCATTGCCCGGCGTAAGAAACAAAACGGCTTGTATGCAAAAGCATGCGGCCGCCGAAAACGGCACACGAACGTGATAGTAACGAATTTCACAGGAACAGTCAAGGATTGGTAATGCGTTTCTAACGAAAGATGTCTCATTTTTCGGGCAGGAAAGAATCTCTTCCTTCACGTGGCTTGAATCTGGATTCCGGCCTTTTTCGCGCTGTCGGGAAGCGCACTTTGATATAAGACATCGGGCGCGAAAAAGCCGGAATGACGTTTCCTGGGTTTATTGGCAAGGAAACGTAAAACCAGTTGAAACGCGTCTGTTCTATCGTGCCGATGATGCCGAGGGCGATTCATTTTTTCTTGAACCATTTCTTCAGCCGATGGAAACGCGGAGGCGCGTATTCGGCGCATTGATTATCGGGATTGAGCAGGTAACATAGCCCTGGCGCCATCAGCACTTTCTGCGTGTCGCCCTCATGAATGCATTTTTGCAACATGCGCTTGTTGCACAGGGCATTCCCGAAGCGATAAAAAAGATGTCTGCAGCCGCGGCATTGCTCCGGAAGTGATGTGCTCATATAAAACCGCCCGGTTGATGGTTTCAGCCCAAGAAACGGCATCATGACAGTTTTTTATCTGGGAAATCAAAAATCAGCACCTGTGTCTTCGGATAGGTTCAGGCAGGACTTTTTCTCAGCACATACAATGCTTCTTCCGCGCGGAGGTTGGGCAGCACCCGGGTCTGGCCGTTGTCGTGCAGGAAAATTTCCTTTTCGATGCCGAACTGGAACTGGGCGCAGAAAGCACGGAAGTCCCTGACAGTAAGGACGTGCCGGTTGGGGGATTCGTGCCAGCTGTGAGGCAGCTGCGAGGTGACGGGCGCGCGCCCGAGGAAGGCCAGTTCGGCGCGCACGCGCCAATGGCCGAAGTTGGGAAAAGTCACGATGCATTTTTTGCCGACACGCAGCATTTCTTTCAGTGCCAAGGCGGGATTCTTGAGAACCTGCAGGGTCATACTCAGGATGACGTAATCAAAGGAATCGTCGGGCAGTTCGGCCAGGCCTTTGTCGATGTTGGCGTGTATGACGTTGATGCCGCAGGCGATGGCGC
>Ga0209723_1001248_pt1 | contig 40925 bp, 45 predicted proteins | sample BiotimSIPDNA_2_FD_185750 | JGI IMG/M metagenome (GOLD analysis project Ga0209723, IMG submission 185750) | Anaerobic biogas reactor microbial communites from Washington, USA - Biogas_R2 time_0 SIP DNA (SPAdes) (version 2) | ecosystem: Engineered > Bioreactor > Anaerobic > Unclassified | place... | reverse complement strand
GGAAGATCCACATGATCTTGCTCAACATTAACTGAAACTTCGCCGCCCATAGGGATAAAACCTAACTTTTTAATCTTTAAAATCCTCCGAAGAAATGCCCCAGCAACCTCTTCCTGTCCTAGTGCTCCCACTTTTCGGTTATACCTCTTGTAAGCCCTGCTTGTGGTGCAAACCACCTCTACCAAAGTCAACACAGAAGTAACTGCCGACAAATTTCCACTTTCTATTTTGTTTAAAAGCTCTTTGGCCTCTTCATGGTGAACTTCATCTGGCGCATATCTGGCAAGGATAATGTTAGTATCCAAATAAAGTAGCATTAATCTCGACCTTCAGCTACAAGTTCTGCTACACTTGCGCCTCTGAAGACACTTGCACCCACCTGCTCTAACTCGTCATCTGTCAACACAGGTGCTTTCTTTACTATTTCTTGGATTTTGTCGCCTAAGAATAATTCTGGGTGCTCTTTTAGGTATTCTTCGGTGATTTTTCTGAGGGCTTGGCTTCTGTTTTTGAAGTAACCGTTGGAAACTGCTTTGTCAACTTTCTTTATTACTGCCTCTGGGAACCGCGATGTTATTACTTCTTCCATACAGTTTGGCCTCACCTCTTTAATTGTATACATTTCGAATACAAATACCTTCTTCACCGAAAACAATTCACATAGCTGATTTTACATCGCCATCCTTGCTACTGCACTAGGACGTTCTAATCGGGATCTGGCGGTTGCTTTTGAGCCGTATTGGTCTGTTATGGGTTGCTTCAGTTTGCCACGGTGGCATCCTTGTCAATCAGCATTATTTATCAGCTATTCATTGATTAATACAGCAAACAATCTATTACGTTTTCAACACATTTTTTTGATGCATTAAAAATATACATAAGACACGGGGAATGGTTATTACTAAAGTTGTTGAGGTTAGAGTTCCAGAAAAGGATTAAAAGTGTGTATGAAAGTTATACTTTTGATGAAAAATGGGGCAAGAGGAAACTGAAATAGCGGTGGTAGGCACTAAAGGCCAAATAGTTATCCCGCAAAGATTAAGAAACGAGCTAAAAATTACTTCAAAAACAAAACTTGCTCTATACAGAAAAGACGATATGATCGTGGTGACAAAATTAGAGGTTCCTTCTCTTAGGGACGAACTAGAGAAGCTGGCTAGTGAAGTTAGCAAACAACAAAAACAGGGTATTTCTGAAAAGGAAATTCTAAAGGAAATTCAGAGCTACAGACTTGAAAAACGAGGTCGAAAAGGCGAATAGGATGGCTCGAATAGTTGTTGACACCAACGTCTTAGTGTCAGCACTAATCAAAAAAGGAAAACCATTATCGCTCGTCCAAAGATTGCTGGAGAAACATACAGTAGTATTGTCTAGCCAGATGTTGGCTGAACTGGCTGATGTCTTATCAAGGGATAAATTTACAATAACTAATGCCCAAATTGACTTATTCATTTCACTTCTACTAAGGAAGAGCACAGTGACATCTGTTAGCGGCAATCTGAATGTTATATCAGAAGACCCTGATGATAATATAGTTCTCCTCACAGCCATCAATGGTAAGGCAGACTACATTGTAAGCGGCGACAAACACCTGTTGTCGCTCAGAAAATTCGAAGGCATAGCGATTGTCACTATAAGTCAGATGCTTGAAATCTTGAGCCGACCCTAACCAAAAGTGCTTATGCTCTTTGTGCTATTTTCGTCTTCTTCCTTCAAACTTTAGGTATTTGACTTTCTAAGTTGAGACATAAGCGACATAGAGCTCCCTAAGAATATAATTCAAATGCGGCTGAAACCAATTTTGTTATATAACTATATGTGAACTGCAGAGATGCAGCCCGAGCCATTCCTCGCAGCAATCTCATGCTCATAAAAAAACAAAAACCGCCACTGTTCTTCTCCTAACCGCAAACCAATTAAGCTAAATACTAAGCTCTTTCGAGAGATTCTCCATTTTCTTTCGAACGTCAATAATTTGTTTGCGAACATCAATAGTTAAGCTGAATACCCCTTTAAGTGAATCAATCAGTCTCTTGTCATTCAGCATTTCTATTATGTCGCTGACTTGTTTTTTTAATACTTCAGCTTTTCCTCTTCTAAGGTGCGTAATAACTTTGCTCATGTCAGAGTCCTCCATTAGCATAACTGTGTCCCGAACATCTGTTCTTCTTGCTGAATGAATCTTGAAAGCAATCACCAACTCCCTCTCAGGAACTCTGCACTTCACCCTGTTTTCATTTCCTCCGATGGTGGTTTCACCCGAATGCTTTTTTATGTACTCAAAACTCCATGCAGCTCCTGTGGTCCTGCACACCAGACTCCCAACAAGAAGATCAAAAGTGACTGGAAGCTCACCCACTTTCTTTTTGTACCTGACAAACTCGCCAGCATAAGTATAATCAAAACCAGTTTTCTCAATATCTCTTTCATATCCACATCTTTTCAAAACTGCCTCGGTCTCACCTAATACCGCCTTCGAAATAACAATATCGCAATCAACTGAAAACCTATGCTTACCTAACCCAGTGACTGCATAGCCGCCAACCACAACAAAATCCGCCTCTTCCTCTACAAGACAATCTAACGTTCGCAATATCTCGTTCTCTCTGTTCACAAACTCCATACTGACTCACTACACATTGGTTTTTGCTTCCATATACTTCGTATGCAAACCTAAACTATACATTTCATCCAACATTTCCAAAGCAGGTTCATAGGAGTAAATATTTTTTTGACAATACTCAACCGTTTCCTTTAAAAGCGAAACACAAAAACCATCCACTTCGTCAACTTCAAAATCGACTCGGGGATACAACACATAGAAAACGCCAAACAAAGTTCTCTTCAAAGGTTGGTCTTCAATGTAAAACTTCATTTTTCTGGAACCAAAAAACTTCTCCCATTTACCCAAACAGTGCGTTTCAACTTTCAAATGAATCGGATAAAAACCAAAAAACCTGTCAGCCTGATAGCCTCCTTTGGTCCAAAAGAACACAGCGTCTGGTCCTGTCAAAGCGTAGCGCATGCCTGCTTCTTTCAACAAGTCGTATGAGCTGGCTATGTTGGTTTTTTTAGTTAAATATTGCTCTGAAGAATTGACTCTGTATTTGCCCCATCCGACTTTTTCCAATAATCCCTTTCGGGTCATGTCGTGCAAGACTTTGTTTGCGTCAGGGCTAGCAAAAGTTGAAGTAAACTCTTTGACAGTGAATTCCCTCTTCCAGCTCCACAAAACATTCCATAACTCGTGATACGACATAAATATTACTATTGCAGTAATAAAATTAAACCTTGCGTTTCTAAAACAACCAAATTCTCCAGAAGCGACACAACAACATTACCCAATGACAGATGCACCTAGACAAAAAACATCATCCACAACCTCCACCCACCCAAACTAACAGCTACCTCTCATAAACCACAATTTTTTCAAAAAAATGAGGCTGCAATATTTTCAGAAGCGATTTCTATTAAACAAGTACGGTTTTTATGTTGATCATCTTTGCCATGACGTTGCTTCTCAGTATACCTTAAGCCAAACCGTGTGGCTGCCCTTAAGTATCACTTGCTTGCACGGGATCGCTTCAGCTTTCACTGTAAACACAGGCGAACCAAAATCATATCAGCGCCAGCTCTAATCAACATCAAAGTTTAACTATGTCCTTTAATCTGTATAAATCGAGTCAGACAGCAAAGAATAATGCATTAAAAAACGCAAAAAGCTTAATTACAATAAATAATCACTTATAAATGAATTATAACAAACAAAAAAAACATCACTCAACTTCTAAATCGGTGGTAACCATGGAAACCCCGAACTCAAAACAAAAACCAAAAACACAAACCCCCACTCACGAAGCATTACTTCAAACTGAATGGGCAACAATTAAGCAACTAGAAAAAATGCTACTTGACCCTGAACTTACGATAAAAGAGAAGACTAATGTAGCGAATGTTCTTGCTTTCCACGCAAACACGTTAAACAAGCTTTTGATGCAGAGGGGCGAAAAAGACGAGTTTGATGAGCAAAACTTAGGTGACTATGTTAGGTGTGTTGAACCACGAATCGCTAGAAATTTTAGGCGTGACTTTAAAGTATGGAAGAGGACGCTTTCGTTGAAAAGGTACTGACCGACTTAAAATTCGCAGGCCACCTCTTTTTTGACTTTAAGAAGAGACCTAAAGCCTTCAAACAACTTATTGCTTATCCAGAAGTGACACGTAAACTAGTGGATGACCCAGTTTTCTTTGCTGTTCTGATGTGCGGAGACAGCTGGCTTGTTGACGCCCCAGACCACCAGAAACTGCTACGCGACCAAAGCTCCAGGCAAGTGGCTGTCTGCGGAAGAGGCTGGGGTAAAAGCCTAGTTTTTAGCCGAAAAAACCTTTGGCTTCTCTTCACTAAACCAAACATTGAAAGCCTAATCATAAGCAGCACTCAACGTCAAAGCATGATAATGTTTGATTACTGCCACTCAACCATCATGGCTAACCCGCTGCTACACGAAATGATTCAGTACCCAGGTTCAACACGGACCATCATAAAACTGAAGTCTCCTCTTAACAGTAAACTAACTGCTTTGCCCTGTTCACCAAACAAACTACGCGGTTACCATCCTGACTGGATTTTTCTGGATGAAGCAAGCATAGTTCCAACTGACATGATCACTGGCGAAATAATGATGATGCTAACTAAACCTAATGTTGGCTTAGTTATGAGTGGGACACCTATGGCTTTTGATCATGTTTTCCGCAGGGCTTTTTTAGATACAAAACGCTACTCAATTCATCACTACTCAAGCAAAGCCAGTCCACTTGTAAGTAAACTTCAACTGAGTGAATGGCGTGACCTGATGACTAAGGAAGAGTGGCAAAGAGAAGTAGAAGCAAACTGGGTTGAGGCAACACAAACATTTTTTCCCATGGACTTGATTGCAGCTTGCATAGACCCAGAACTTGACAACCCCAATTCACCTAACAGCTACATTAAAGACCTCCAACAAGTAAACCCGGATAAGCTGGCGGGGAAATACTTTGCAGGTTTAGACTTAGGCAAACAAGTTGACCACTCAGTTTTAGCTGTAGTAGAATTAACCCAAAAAAACGTTGTTAGGCTGGTTCATAAACGAGAGTTTGCTTTAGGTACGCCTTACCCTGAAGTTATTGCTTACACTGCTAAAGCTCATCAACTCTTTGACTTTGAAGGTTTATATGTGGATAAGACAGGTATAGGCGACGCAGTTGTGGATGAACTGGAAAACATCGGGGTTTCTGATGTGGAAGGCGTATTTTTTACTGATGCAGAAAAAGAGAACATGCTTAATTACCTAAAGCTTGTTATGGAGAAGAATCTGCTTCGGATAGTTGGGGAAGATAAAGGTTTGATTGCTCAAATTAATGAGCAGCAATACGAGTATCTGAAGCCTTGTACTGCTCAGGAGCGTATTCACATTAAATTTTTTCATCCAAGGGGACGCCACGACGACCAACTTTACGCTTTAGCACTGGCATGCTACGCAAGCAAACAAGCAACTCCAGAGCCGTTTCTTGCAGTGATCCCAAGATAAAACAACGCGGAAATATAATAAAAAACAAGTTGGCTCTGAAAACATTTATGTAAGTTGTACCTTAAACACAGGTAGTACTAAGGAGTTGAAGTTGAACATTGGAAGTGCTTGTCACACGCAAAGGTCAAGTAACCATTCCCATCGAACTTCGACGTAAATACAAAATAAAAGAAGGCATGAAAATCATTTTTGAAGACTCCACCTCAGGCATAATTCTCAAAGTTATTCCTCGGCTTCAAGATCTGATCGGCGCTGACGCTGAAAAAACAGATTTGCAGGAAACAATCAAAATATTAGATAAAATGAGGTCAGAAGACCGATACTAATGAAGGCTGTACTAGATACCCGATTCTTTATTGCCAGCCTTGAAAGCAAAGACGAACAATTCAAGAAGTGGGCAAGACTGACACTTGATGCTCTTGAAAAAACAGCAAATCATGGCTTGGTTCCTTCTATAGTGATCCTTGAGCTATACAAGATCCAGCTGGAACGCTTCGGAAAAGACGTTGCCGAAACAAGACTTAACTCTGTTCTCAAATCGAAGCTGCACATAATTAATCTTGATTCAGCTATAGCTATTCAAGCCGCAAAATTAAGATGCAAATACCCACAGTTACCCACAGCTGACGCTGTCATAGCGGCAACAGCAATTAAAACTGGCTCAGACTGCGTCCTGACTGACGATAACCACATTAAACAAATAAAAGAAACAAAAACAAGATGGCTCTAAATCTTTGTCAATGTACAAACACAAACTCACGTTTAATTAGGCTAACCCGCAGTTATTAAGACAGTAAACATGGACCCAAAACACTCTTCCCAGCAGTAAAACAAAATTATTTGCCACAGACTGAACCTTTCAGGGCCTTCTCCAAATCACTCTTTAAAGCATTATCCTGCACTTTGCTTATAAGCGAAAAAAGCCTAGCTTGAATGTTGACTTCGCAACCGTCTTCTCCACGAAAAAACCGTTTACCTTTAACTAACCAATCCACTAAAACACGTGCCTCCAACTCAAAATCGGCTACACCACCATCAACATACAAAACCCTACCAGCCCCAACACAACCAAGCATGAACCGCATAAACGCACCAGTCACAGTAAAACCACCAGCCCCACAAACACCCACAAACCGACCATACACTTCACGGTCAAACCGAAAACTCCTCAACACCTTAACCAAACAAAACCCCAACAACACATATACACAAAATGTATATAAAAAACATATATACAAAACCCAAACCCAACAAACACCACACACACAACCAAACCTAAAACAACACTCAACTGTCTAAACAACAAAAATACAGCGACCTACAAACCACACTGACCTATTCATCCACAATCTCAAATACCCAACTTCCTTATACAGTACCCTTATTAACCATTTTTTTATTCTAAACTATCATTCAAAGAAGGCTCCACATGAAAATTGTTAATTACACGATTTTTCTATTGCCTTTTGTTCTCGCTTTCACCGCAGCCTTATTCGTTTCTACACCAGGCCCTGTCTTTGTTTTATCCTACTTCGTGCTTTTAGGCATGTTCGTAAGCGGCTTTGTTCTAATAGACTTCATAGTTCTATACAGACACTCAAAAAAACCCACCACACATGTTACAGGTGAACCAGCTAAACTTAGAATAGCTGTAGTCATCACAACCTTTAACGAAGACCCAAAACTAGTATTAGACACTGTTTTATCAGCTAAACTCGCAGTCGGCAAAACAGGCGACGTATACATCTTAGACGACTCTACAGAACAAGCCACCAGACAGCAACTTGACAATTATAGAGGACACGACTTCAAAATTCTACGCCGAAATTCACGCAGAGGCTATAAAGCCGGAGCTATTAATGATTGGCTAAAAAGTTACGGAGACAAATATGATCTACTAGCCATTTTCGACGCAGACCAACGACCTATGCCCTTCATTTTCAAATCCACCACAGCCTACTTCAACGACTCAAAGATGGCGTTTGTTCAAGTTCCCCAATACTACTCTGACATCTCAAGCGGAGTGTCTCTAGGAGCATTTTTTCAGCAACTACCCTTTCTACGCCTAATCATGAACGGCAGAAACATGGCTAACAGCGCCTTCAGTTTAGGCAGCGGCACAATCTACCGCATACAAGCCCTCACAGAAATCGGAGGCCTAGACGAATCAACCATAACTGAAGACATCTCTACTGCTCTAAAACTACATGCCAAAGGCTGGAGAAGCACCTACGTAGATAAACCCTTAATCTGGTATGGAATGCCTCCAAGAAGCATCGCAGGCTACTTGCTCCAGCAGGGCAGATGGAGTCTAGGCGGATTTCAACTATTAACAAAAATTCTCTCCGCCAAACTTACTGCAACCCAATTCTTCGACTACTACAACGGATGGCTCTACTGGTTTAATGTAGGCCCAATTACACTGTTCGAGGTTGCTGCACCAGTGGTTTTTCTACTATTAGGCATAGCATTTCTAAGTTGGAATCCACTGATTTACTTAGCTGTTTATATTCCATATTTCCTGCTAAGCCTTTCAGTCTACTTTTCAATAACCCGAAAATATAACTACGGCCTTAAAGGCTTTATTTATCATCATGCAGTTCAACTTTTAGCCTTCATATCAGTAATATCATCATTTGCTGCATGGCTAACAAAAAGACGCAGACCCTTTGCTGTTACACCAAAAACCGGCACCTCAAAAACTCCACTAAGAATCCTAACTGCATACCTGGCAGTTATTGTTCTTCTCTGTTTATCAGCAATTAAAGGATTAGGCGACGCTGTAATAGGCAACGCTGACCTGCTGCCTGCATATGGAATTAACCTTTTTTGGGCACTATACTTTCTGTACTTCTTCATTTTCGGTTTATACATTATTCTACGACGTAAAGCCTACTCTGAAGAATACAAATTAAGCATTAAACCTATGTATTTGGCTGTAACCGGAGAACACAACGTGGTAGATACGGTTTACGAGTCTGTTAAGGTTGAAGAAAAAATCGCTGAAGCATACGGAATTTTAGCTAAAAAACTACCACTCAGAATCGGAGAAACCCTATCTCTGCTCTCAAGGGAAAGTGCAGGCCACGCAGCATCCCTCCGCCAAGTTCTAAACTGGCTTGAAGCCCCAGAATCACAGACCAAAGATAAAACAGCATCATTTTCCGAGTTTGTCGGCTCACTTGAACGGTTCATCCCATTAGTCGACAAAAACATGGACGAAGAAAACATATTGATTCTGCTACAACTGCTCTTAGAAACTGAACGCGAATTCAGCGAAGAAATATACATTGGATTGCTCACCGAAATCTTTTCAGAGTCACTGCTACGTAAAACCGGAAAATACCAAGAAATTAAAGAAACTGTTGAAAGAATAAGAGGCGACGAACTTCGTCATACAGCTTTAATTGAAGAACTACGCAACAGCTACCTCTAAACCAAACTTGAGACAACAAAAAAACAAAAAAATAGCCAAAACAACCCCACAACCAAACACACCCCAAAAAAACAACCTAAAACAAAAAACAAAACCTATTTAAACAAAAACCAACCTCAATACCACGGTGCAAAAAATGGAAAAAGACAAAAAAACAGAAAAAGCAACCAAAGCCATAGAACAAGCAACACACACTATGGCAGACACTGTCCTAGCAGTTATCGATAAACTCGCAGGCAAAGAATCAGACATCAAACTAAGCTTTGAAGATTTAACACTTGACTTAGGTATGGTTAAAGCCAAACTAAACGGCAACATTGTTCTTGACATAGTCTACTCTAAAGAAGCAAAAGCCTAAACAGTTTAAACCCAAAAAGCTGGGTGCAAATGTCGATTGTAGCTTTATTAGTTGAAATGCTAAAATCAGGAAAAGTCACTGTATCAGCCAACAACACACCAACCCTAGAAATCGAGGCTGAAAACAGAAAAATCGACATAAACGCAATAGACAAAAAAATCATAAAAACAACCTTAGAAGCAGCAAAAAACAAAAAACAAACCACAGGTCCATTCTCAGCTATAAAAGGCAAAGTCAACCAAATCAAAACAGCCCAAAACAGCCTATCCATCCTGAAAGGTGTAGCTGAAGAACTCGCACAGATAGACGCTACAGTAACCTTCTCCTACAAAGGTTCACGTGTAGTAACTCTAGGCACAGAAGCAAACCCAACAATCTCCAATGCTGCAACAGGAACCAAAACCATAGAAGTAAACAGCCTAAGAAAACTAGTAGAGCTATCAATGTAACCAAAAAAGCCGCGAAAATCTTATATAACAATACAAGCGACTTCCATTCAGTGAACTTACATGAATAAGAACATCAAAGTGTTAGGCATAGCTATAGTTGCTGCAGTAGCAGCTTTTATAGTGTTGCTTCTTTCAGGATTAGGCACAACCAGTTTAGTAGACATCAACGGCGACATCCAAACCTTTACCACAGTAAACTTAGGTGTCAACGAATTCGGCATACTAATGATTGTTGTTGTATTGGTTTCAGTTCTAATTTCAGGTTTAGCCTTAAATACAATAGACAAAAACTAGATAAAACATAACTTACCCTTAAACCAAAAACTGGTTTTTCTTTTAGCTTCTTTCTATTTAACGCTTACAACAAAATCTAACATAGCTATGAACGATTCCGCATTGATGAATCAATGGGTCTTACCAGAAAACCACAGAATAGTTCTCTTTAAGCCCTCATCAAACTCTACGTTGGGACTCCAATTTATTAACCTCTCCAATTTTGCTGTAACTGGACAACGCCGCCTAGGGTCATCCGCAGGTAAAGGCAAAAACTCTACCTCAGATTTGCTTGCAGTAAACTCTAAAACCTTTCTAGCTAACTCCAGAATTGTCACTTCTTTAATGTTGCCAACATTAACAACTTCTCCTTCTGCTTTCTCACTAGCAGCCAGCAACATCAAAGCCGATACAGTGTCAGTAACATAACAAAATGACCTCGTCTGACTCCCATCCCCAAACACAGTAATCGGCTGACGAGTTAAAGCCTGATGAACAAAACGTGATAAAGCTCTACCATATAATCCGTCCTCTCTTAAGCGGGGACCATACGTATTAAAAATTCTTGGAATTCTAACACTTAACCCATACTGTTTACTATAAGCCACAAGTAGCGCTTCACCAAACCGTTTACCTTCATCATAACATGACCGGGGACCAATCGGGTTAACTTTTCCCCAATAACTCTCAGGAGTAGGAACAACCTCAGCGTCGCCATAAACCTCAGATGTAGACGCAAACAATAAAACTGCATCATTTCTTCTAGCTAACTCTGCAACTCTATGTGTACCAACTGAACTAGTCAGCAATGTCTGAATCGAATTTGCCATATACTCATCAGGAGACGCATGCGCAGCCAAATGAAAAACAACATCAAACCGCTCTTCAACATCAAAATTACAGATGTCGGAATCAACTAACCTAAAATTGTTCTTCAAAACAAGATGATCAACATTACTTCTGCGGCCAGTAGAAAAATCATCCAAAGCTACAACGTTAGCGCCAAAATCAACTAATACATCACAAATCCAGCTGCCTATGAAACCAGCTCCACCAGTAACCAGAACTTTCTTTCCACAAAAAAAATCACGTGGCACCGAACTCTTAATCTTCTCTAAATCTTCCATTATTAAATTATCTATCATAGTTATGCTCTCTTGCAGAACCGTTTATATGATAACTCTAATGCTTGCCAGTACCTTTCAGGGCTACCTATATCCAGATGCTGGTAATCTCCATCCAATTTTACAGCATAAACTTTTAGGCCCCACTCAACCATTTTTTGTATTGCATCTGTAAGCTGAATTTCACCATTTTTTCCTGGGTTTGTCGCCTCTAGAGCCTTAAATATTACTGGATGAAAAATATACATAGCCATTATAGCCAGATTAGTTTTCGGGTGCTCAGGTTTTTCCACAACAGACTTCACCTTTATTATGTTTGAGGTAATTTCTTCTCCTTCTACAATTCCATACTGTTTTGGATTTTCAATTTCTAACACCAAGAAAGCTGCATCAGCATTAAAACGGTCAAAACAATCAAGAAGCCTTTTGATGTAATCCATCTGTTTAGATATTATGCAGCTGTCTCCTGCATGAACTAAGCAGCTTTCGTTCTGCACAAAAGGCTGAGCCATTAAAACAGCATTACCAAAACCTTTAGGTTCAGGTTGATTAACCCAAAGAATAGTGGAAGTATCTAATTTATGATAAAAACTATCTAAGTCAGAGGCTTGCCCATTTTTACCCATATGCTCCAGCATCTTTATGCATTCAACATCAGGTGTAAAATGATCTTCTATGCCCCGTTTACCCTTTCCAACAACATAGCAGAACTCGCGGATACCCACATCATGAAGTTGCTCAAAAACAAGCTGCACAACAGGCTTAACCACCATATCTCCACTGTTTGATTTAGAAAAAATTGGTAGCATCTCTTTAGGCTGCTCTTTAGTGGCTGGAAATAGACGTGTCCCAAGTCCTGCAGCTGGAATGATTACTTTACGAACCATCGTCTATCCTTCTATATCCCTTTCCTTACGTTAACCAATATATATCTAATATGATTATTAACTCAAAATTGTGGCTAAACTTGAAATCTAAAGCGATTAATGGACAACAAAAAATTTCAGTAATAGGCGTCGGATACGTTGGATTATGTACTGCCGTCGGTCTAGCAAGCAAAGGGTACTTCGTAACAGCCTGCGATATAGACCCTGAAAAAATAAAGAAAATAAACAGGGGTATACCACCGTTCTATGAACCTGATTTGCAAGAAAAATTGTCTGAATGCATCAAAAAGGGCACTCTTAAAGGATTACACAAACAAACTAATAGAGCAATTGAAGAAACAGACTTTACTTTTGTAGCTGTAGGTACACCCAGCAAACCAGATGGTTCAATAGACCTCAAATACATAGAAGAAGCAGCAGGCAATATTGGTTTAGCCCTCAAAGAAAAAGAAACCTACCATGTAATAATAATTAAAAGTACAGTTGCGCCGGGAACAACTCAAAACTTAGTGAAACCCATACTTGAACAAAAATCAAACAAGAAATGTGGTAAAGACTTCGGGTTATGCATGAACCCAGAATTTTTACGCCAAGGCTCAGCGTTTAATGATACACTTAACGCTGACAGAGTAGTTATAGGTTCATATGATCAAAGATCAGGTGACTCATTGGAAGCTCTATACAGAGACTTCTATAAGCCTCAAGCTCCACCAATAATTCGAACTACACTTTCAACAGCTGAACTAATCAAATATGCCAGTAACGCCATGTTGGCGACCAAAATAAGTTTCATTAATACCATAGCAAATATCTGCGAAAAAATACCTTCTGCTGACGTAAAAGTAGTAGCAAAAGCCATGGGTTTAGACAAACGTATCGGGCCACTTTTTCTCGATGCCGGCCTAGGTTATGGGGGTTCATGTTTCCCAAAAGACGTCAAAGCTTTAATTGCATGTTCAAAAAACTTTGGGTACGACCCTGAATTATTAGAGTCAACAGAGAATGTCAACAAAAAACAACCTCTCAAAGCAGTAGCCTTAGCTAGGCAACAGCTTGGCACTTTAAAAGACAAAAAAATAGCTATTTTAGGTTTAGCCTTCAAACCAGACACAGATGATATGCGCGAAGCAAGGGTCATCCCGATAATTAACCAATTGATAGCTGAAGACGCACATGTTGTAGCTTACGATCCTGTTGCATCTTCAACAGCAAAATTCATTTTCAAATCAGAAATAACATACACCACATCACTTTCTAGTTGTCTTCAAGATACAGACCTCTGCATTCTGGTGACTGAATGGCCAGAATTCAAAAACCTGAAACCTGAAGACTTCATCAAATACATGAAACATCCAAACCTGATAGACGGCAGACGAATTTATAACCCTCAAGAATTTAGAGAAAAACTGAACTTTACAGCCATAGGTTTAGGCCCCTAAATCTACAAAAACCAACTACTGTTTAAAACCGATACGTAACCGCAAAATATCTACTTTATTAAACCAAAAGTGATAAACATCACTTCTTAACCAACTGTTAACTTAATCTGAAAAATAACAGGCGAAGATATGAGTAAAGCTACTGATATGGCGAAAGTTACAGCTAAAGGAGGCTTTCACTTACTCTGGGGATTAGTAGCATCTACAGTAATCTCCGCAGTCGGAACTATCCTAATTGCCATATTTTTAGGCGAAGACAACATGGGTCTATACTCAATTGCTGTAGCCGCTCCAAATCTTATTGCAACATTCAGAGATTGGGGCATAAACACCGCCATGGTAAAATACTCCGCCCAGTACAACAGCGAAAACAACATAGGCAAAATACGTAGTATATTCGTATCTGGTCTCGCCTTCGAAATCATATTTGGATTAGCATTAACAATTTTCTCAATTTCAATCTCTGGTTTACTTGCTGACGCCTTCCAGCGTCCAATGATTGCACAACTAATCCAGATAACATCACTAATCATCTTAACAGGCGCATTAGTAAACACTGCAACAGCAGCCTTCACAGGCATGGAAAGGATGCATCTTAACAGTATTATGTTAATAGTCCAATCCATAGTCAAAACTGGTTTAATACTTGCCCTTGTAGCCTTAGGTTTAGGCACTTTAGGAGCAGTCATAGGTAATACAATTGCGGTGTTAATAGCAGGTATAGCTGGTGTGTTGCTGATGTATACTGTCTATAGATCATTACCTGATTCTGCAGACGGCAAACTTGACTTACTAAAAACAATGAAAATCATGCTCAAATATGGATTACCTATCTCTATAGGTGCAATCATAACCGGGTTCCTAACACAATTTTACGGAATTATCATGCCAATTTTCGTAACCGACAATGCCCTGATAGGTAACTACTCAGTGGCAACAAACTTTGTCGTTTTAATAACCTTTTTTGCAACTCCTGTAACTACAATGATGCTGCCGGCATTCTCAAAATTAGACTTTCGAAGAGATCAAGAAATCCTGCAAAACGTTTTTCAGTACTCAGTCAAATATGCCGCATTAATCGTTGTTCCTGTTGCAACCATGGTAATGGCTCTTTCTCAACCTGCAATAGGCACTATCTTTGGGGATTCATATCTGCATGCACCACTGTTCCTATCTCTACTTTCCATAACCTATCTGCTATCTTCTCTTGGAAGCCTCAGCATTGGTAACCTCATAAACAGTCAGGGTGATACAAAATACAATTTAAAACTCGCGATACTTCAAGCATCAGTAGGGTTTCCATTAAGCTTTTTTATGATTTCACAATTTGGTATAATCGGCTTAATAATTACAACCATAATTGTTGCAATGCCCGGACTATTTTTAAGTGTGGGCTTCATCAAAAAACGGTATCAAGTATCACTAGATTGGAAGTCGTCTGCAAAAATCCTAGTTTCTTCATCAGTAACAGCCATACTAACATATTTTGTCATATCTTGGCTTCCTTTTAGTGCACCTATAACACTTGTAGTGGGTGTATTAGTTTTCATGGTCGTATTCTTAGTCACAGCTATAGCAACTAAAACAATAAGCCGAGAAGACATTGAGATAATCCGAAAAATAGTGAGCGGGCTGGGACCACTACGTAAACCCTTAACTTTAATATTTAACATAATCGAAAAACTCATGCCCAAACAAAACTAATACACCTCTAACTGCAACAAAACATAAACAGGTAATCTGGAAATAAGCAACCTATTTAATTCAGCAACAAAAGAGTAATAACCAGAATCAACCAAAAAGGAATATCTATGAAAGCACTCGTTCTAAGCGGTGGCAAAGGCACAAGACTAAGACCACTAACTTTTACCTGCGCCAAACAACTTATTCCAGTTGCAAATAAACCCATTTTAGGCTATGTATTAGAACAGGTTGCAGCAACAAAAATAAAAGATGTGGGAGTAATTACAGCGCCTGAAACTGGTAGTAACGTGGAAGAATATGTTTCTGACGGATCAAACTGGGGCTTGAATGTTTGCTACATACAACAGGAACCTCTAGGTTTAGCGCATGCAGTTAAAACTGCACAAGCTTTTCTAGAAGAAGACTCTTTTGTTATGTGCCTAGGTGATAACATTACTGGTCAAGGTTTAGCTGGGTTTTTAGAAAAATTCCAAAACGAAAACTTAGATGCACTTATAATATTAAAAGAAGTCAAGGACCCCTCAAGTTTCGGAATTGCACAGTTAGATGATAAAGGCAATATCATTCGACTAGTGGAAAAACCAAAAACACCCGTCGGGAACCTAGCTATTATAGGTACTTATATTTTTTCAAAACAGATTCACAGAGCCATCGAAAACATCAAGCCATCTTGGCGTGGAGAACTAGAAATCACTGATGCAATCCAAGAAATGATTAACTTAGGATTTAGGGTAAAAGCTGAAATCTTAAACTCGTGGTGGCTTGACACTGGGAAAAAAGATGATATTTTATCTGCAAACGCAAAGATACTAGATGAATACATACAACGTGACGTCAAAGCTACATCAATAGACAGCACTATAGATGGCCGAGCTAAAATAGATGAAACTGCAAAAATTGTTAATAGCACAATCAGAGGACCCTGTATAATAGGCAAAAATGTACTAATCAAAAACTCTTTTATCGGACCCTATACAAGCATAGGCGATAACGTAGCCATCTGTAACTCCAATATAGAATATAGCGTAATACAAAATAACGTGATAATCGAAGAAATAGAGCGCTTAGAAGACAGCTTAATTGGTAGAAACGCTAAGGTTACACGAAATGGTTTCAGTAGGACAATTAAAATGCATATAGGTGATTATTCGCAGCTAGAAGTTTAACCTGTTGGTTCTTGGTTTCCGCTCAGAATTTGGTAAAGATTTGGGTTAAAATCTGAAAACAACTTAAATATCTTGAAAATGAAAAACCAATTTGAGGATGTGCATAGTTTGGGTGATCTTTTTGCATTTTTCTCCACACCCAAGCACACCCCCAACTAACCTATACAACATAAGAGACTTAGCGCTTTAAATACTCAAACCCTATAAGTTAAAACAAACAATACACCTAGCAGGAAAAGGCAATAAAAATGTTGGATGGTATACGGATAAAACCAATAACAAGAAACACTGATGAGAGGGGTTTCTTCTGTGAAGTCATGCGGAATGATTGGACAGATTTTTTTGCACAAGACCAAATAAAACAAGTAAATAATTCTTATACATATCCAGGAATAATCAGAGCATGGCACCGTCACCTGCGAGGCCAAACAGATTATTTTTTAACACTAAAAGGCGCTATGAAAATCTGTGCTTATGATGATAAAACAGCTGAACTGACCGAAATAGTCTCAAACGAAACAAACCTGCAAATCGTTCGTATACCCGGACACTACTGGCACGGATTCAAAGCAATAAGCAATCAACCAGCACTGTTGATTTATTTTACAACTAATCTATACAACCAGTTAGACCCAGATGAAGAACGACGCCCATGGAATGACCCAAAACTCATTCCTATAACCATAAATAACAACAAAAATGACCCCCGAACTCGGCAACCTTGGGATTGGAACTACCCACCACATAAGTGATTAGCTATGAAAGTGTTAGTCACTGGAGGATTAGGTTTCATCGGGAGTAACTTTTGTAGGTATATGCTAACAAAACACTCTGATTATGAATTGATAAATATCGATAAAATCGGGATAGGTGCTAACCCAGCCAATCTACGCGACATAGAAAATAATAGAAACTACACTTTTATAAGAGGCGACATATGCAATCCCCAGCTTCTAAATAGAGTAGTTAGACATGTAGATGCTATAGTAAATATAGCCGCAGAAACACATGTTGACCGAAGTATAGCAGATCCCAATGTTTTTCTCCAAAACAACACACTAGGTACATTCACCCTTTTAGAAGCCATACGTAGGCACAACAACAAAGCTAGATATTTGCAGGTATCCACAGACGAGGTCTACGGCGAGGCCCTGGAAGGATCCTTCACTGAAAAAACTCCTTTAACACCATCTAACCCGTACTCAGCATCTAAAGCAGCTGCGGATATGTTCGTTTTATCTTATCATAAAACTTACAACTTGGATGCGTCAATAACAAGATGCACTAACAACTTTGGGCCATATCAACTTCCAGAAAAATTAGTTCCTAAAACAATAATACGTGCACTACGAAACCTTCCTATTCCTGTTTATGGAAAAGGCACAAACGTTCGAGACTGGATATATGTAATGGATCACTGCGAAGCTATTGACACAGCACTCGAAAAGGGGCAATCTGGAGAAATTTATAATGTGTCAGCAAACAACGAATTAACAAATATAGAAATAGTTAAAAAAATAGTCAAACTACTCAATAAACCAGAAAGCTTGCTGACTTTTGTCGAAGATCGCCCCGGACACGACCTCCGTTATAGCTTAGACTCAACGAAAATACAGCAAACATTAGGATGGAAACCCAAAATAGCTTTTGATGAAGCTTTATCATCTACAATTCAGTGGTACCTCAAAAACGAGAATTGGTGGATGCCCTTCGCTACAAATGCAATTTTGCATCCTACTCCTTGGAAACTTGGTGGTATGCGTTGAAGCTTTTAATTACTGGGGCAAGCGGTCTTTATGGCTCAAAATTAGCCAAGTTAGCTTTATCCAAAGGATTTGAAGTATATTCTACTGACATTCAACGTCAACTTGTATTTGGTAAATTCATTAAACTTGATATTACTGATAAACTGCGTGTCGATAAAGTATTTACTGAAGTTAAACCTGACGTAGTAGTTCATGCTGCATCATTAACAGATGTTGATAAATGCGAACTAAACAAAGACCTAGCATGGAAAATTAATGTTGATGGAACAAAAAACATCGTCGCTTCAACAGAAAATACCAACTCATTTCTAATTTACATATCTACAGACTACGTTTTCAGCGGAAAAAAAGGTAACTACTTAGAATCAGATAAGCCTGACCCAATCAACTACTATGGCCAAACAAAACTTCAAGCTGAAACCGTAGTTCAATCTATCAAAAAATCTGATTTTCTCATTGCCCGACCTAGCGTAATTTATGGTTCCACCCCCGCAGCCGGAAAAGTCAACTTTGCACTTTGGCTTATCCAAAAACTAAAACAAGGCGAACATATCAAAATCGTCACTGATCAATGGAATACTCCTACGTTAAATACTAACTTAGCCGAAATGACTCTTGAAGCAGTTGAAAGGCACATAACCGGTATCTTTCATTTATCCGGATCTACAAGGGTCAACAGATACGAATTTGCTGTGCAAATCGCTGAAACCTTCGGTTTAAATAAAGAACTAATCAATAAAACTGGATCTTCAACTTTCAATTGGTCTGCGTTACGACCTGCAGACTCGTCTCTAGATACATCAGCTGCTCAACTAAAATTTAAAAATAAACCTCTACCTCTTGCAAAGGCACTTGAAAAATTGAAAAAAGAACTGTCCTTAAATGAAACACAATGATTTAGCACAAGTATTATTTACCTCCACTACTTTTTTGCAGTGTTTGATATAACAATGGAGTACAATAGTGTAAAAAAAATCGCTTTGCAGCGTGTTGAGGCTCTTTTTGAACAAGCAACAAATCTCGCTAGATCAAATCCTACCTTAGCTGCTAAATACATTTGTGTTGCAAGACGTATTGCAATGGCAGCAAAAGTACGTTTACCCCTGTATTTTCGTCGACAAACCTGCAAGAAATGTAACACACTTTTTTTGTATGCTTCTAACTGTCGTGTCAGGGTAAGACAGAAAAGGGAGCCTCACGTTGTTATAACTTGTTTAAATTGTGGAAACCAGACCCGCATAATGTTAAAGATAAAGGTGTAAAACAAATATGAGTAAAATAACAACCCGTATGAAACAGCACGTTAGGCACGTTCTAAAAGATGAAAACCCCACTGTTTGGGTAGGGAAAGACGGTTTGACAGTGCAATTAATTGGCGAAATAGAGAAGCAGCTCCAAAAAAATAAAATGGTGAAAATACGGGTTTTACCTGCTGCACTACATGATGATTTGACTACACAAGTTATTGCAAATCAAGCAGCAGAGCAAACTGCAGCTGCTTTGGTTGAAGTGCGTGGTCATGTTTTTATCTTGTTTAGAAAACGTAGAACCCCTGAGCCTACACCACCTAACTAACCTATTTTACGCCAGACGGCGCAAGTTGTATGTATAGCTATTTTAGCTATTTAGCTGAGAAATCCAATAGGTTCTAAAAATTTATGTACTCTATATTGAAGTCTTACTCCTGAAAGGTTCCGCGATACAGTTTGGTGTCTGGAAATACAGTATTTTTTGAAAATTTTCAGTATAATTACCTGTTATATAACGTGGTCGCCTTCAAGTTTCTTGTTTGTCATTCACTATCAACTTTTTAGCCCCTATCCAATTAATCACAGAAACCTAACACCTGTTTTTAGAGGTTATAAACAACGACAAAACTTGGGTATGTAACTATGTTTCGTGGTTATTTATATCCTAACTATACTGTATTATGAATTCAGTGAAAACATATGTCACATAGTACCGCACAGAAACTTCAACGTGAACTAAATAGCCTCTTCGGCTTAACAATAATAAACATAGTTGCCTGTTCGCTTGCGTTGGCTTTCGGCGTCTATTTCCTAATGCCTAACTTGATTTTAGTAGCGACGACACTTACTGTTTCAGCAGAGCAGATTGGTCTTATGATCCTCGGCGGATTAGCCTTAACAGTAGCAATACGGTGGTTAGTTTCCAGTGCAGAAATAATCGAAGTATCTTCTGACTTATCAAGCAGTTTGTCAAATCAAAAGAAAAACAACACCTTAGACGACGATGTATTAACGGGTTTAATCGTTAAACTAACTGCTGTTTACAGAGAAAACAAATCTGCAATTAAACTGATGGTAACAATTAGTAAAATAGCTGGGGTCGGTTTCGGCATAGCTGCTGCACTATCCTTAGTTTCAATAATTGCAAACGGTGTGTTTAACATTCCACTTTTGGCGGCGGCGCAATTTTCAAATGTAGCAATTAACGCCGTGATGTCCGCAGTTTGTTTCCTTATTCCGCACTTTTTTGGAAGATACTCCACTGTTTGGGACCAAAGGTTAATGCACACAGAGAAAGCTGAAGCAGAACTAGAGAAGGTGCTCGGGGAACAATGATTAAGCGGACACACTACGAAATTTTTTGGGAAATTCTCACCTTCTGTAAGAAGCCCCGGACATTCACTAATATCATTAACCGCTGTAATCTCAACTCGAAAATTGGGCAAACACACTTAGAGTTCCTCAAGAAGAGGCATTTCCTTATGGAAATAAACAAAGGTGATGTGACACTGCTTAAATCAACTGAGCAAGCTAACGAATACATCGCTCTGTTTAACAAGACATATCGTCAATTATTTGATGATACTCCAGAGTTCCGACTTTAGAAACATTTTCGCCTTCTGTAGACTCATTAGAAACCAATTAATACCGCAGGAAACACTAAAGTGATAGCAGTAAACATCTGCGACTGTAGTGTATTTTCCAACCAAACCATTGCAGTTGTTGAGTCCATAAATAAGTGGTAAAGTTGGCAAATCAACAATGTTTGCTTCCCAGTTCAGAGAATATTTATATTAGGCTTCACTGTTTTACTGCAAGGAAAAACTAAAGGATAGATTACATTTGACGACTCCTCACGATGTTCCCTCTTCAAATTTCATAGACAGGTTAGCTAAATACCTGAAGGAAAACGTCGACGCAGTTCAGCCTTTACAGTGGGCAAACTACGCCAAAACAGGTTCACATGTGGAGAAGCAGCCTCAGAATCCAAACTGGTGGTATATACGAACTGCTTCTATACTACGTAAAGTCTACGTTCACGGTCCAATCGGGTTAGAAGCTTTACGTTCTGATTATGGTGGCCGAAAAAATAACGGCGTAAAAATGAACCATGCTGCAAAAGCAGGCGGAAGTAGTATCCGCAAAATTCTGCAACAACTTGAAACCGCTGGATTCATCCAAACCAAGAAGCCTCAGGGTAGAATTATGACTCCAAAAGGTAGGAAAATGATGCAAGAAGTCGCTGGAGACTTGGCGAAAGAATTAGTTAAATCTGTCCCTGAACTCAAGAAGTATCAAGGCGAATAGGAAACCATGTCGGATGACGAACTTGAGCAAATACGTAAACGAAAAATTCTTTCGATGCAGAGTCGTTTAAACGACGAGCAGAGGCAAGCTCAAGCAGAACAACAAATAGAATCACAGAAACAGGCGATACTTAATAAAATATTAACGCCTGAAGCTCGGCAAAGGCTAAATAACCTTAAAATGGTTAAACGTGAATTTGTTGAGCAAATTGAGTTACAACTGATTGAGATGGCGCAAACCGGAAAGTTGCCCATTCCTCTTTCAGATACGAATCTGAAATCAATCCTGATTCAGCTTCAATCAAGAAAGCGTGATATAAACATAAGGCGGATATGATAAAATGGCAAGAGTCAAACCAACAGCAAAAAAACTTAGGTTAGCAAAAGCTGGTAGAGAATCACAGTCTGTTCCAACATGGGTGATAGCCCGAACAGATGGAAAAGTTAGAGTTAACCCTAAACAAAGACGCAACTGGCGAACCCGAAAAATAAAGGCATAGGAGAAATAAAGTAAAATGCCAAAAGAAACTAAACAAGTACAACAAGAAGAAATTGAAAAATTAGAAGATTTGTCTGAGGAAGAACAACAAACAATAGGCGATCAAGAAAAAGCAGTTCCAGCAGAAGAGACACCTGCTAAAGAAGAAGCAAAATCTAAACGTAAAAAGAAAGATGACGAAATCGTTGAGGAACGCTTTTACACAATACCCTTACAGAAAGCTTTGGTTAGGCCGCCAAAAAAGCGTGCACCACGAGCGATGCAACTAGTGAAGCTTTTTGTTACAAAACATATGAAGATCGACATGAAGGTTTCTGAAGAAGAGGAAATAGACGAGTTACCTCAACTGATTGTCAGCAAAGAAGTCAATGAAAAAATTTGGGCTAAAGGAATCGAGAAGCCTCCACGAAAAATTAAGACACGCGTAACCAAAGATAGAGACGGTAACGTGGTTGTCTATTTAGCTGAAAACGCTTAATTCTCCATCTTCTACTTTATGTTCCTTTGTATAACGTTGTTTTCAACCATAAGATAAAATAGGACGAGCCCTAGAAAGAACGCATTAACACTTAATAGGAGACAAACCTTCTTGGCAGTTTACTTATCAAGCATAGTTGGAAGCCCCAGCATAGGTGTGTATTCATTGGCAACCGAAACTATGGTTATAATTCCAGTAATGGTGCCGCAGGAAAAAGCTCAAGAGTTTGCTGACTGGCTTAAAACTGATCTTGTATACACTCCTATTTGCGGGTCAGTTTTGGTGGGTGCTTTGGCATGTGCAAATTCCAATGGTATGCTCGTTCCAAACTCTATTAGACCTGAAGAACTTGAGCGTATAAAAGCAGTTTTTTCAGGTAATATCACTGTTATGGAAACCAAAAAAACCGCTTATGGAAACCTTGTACTTACAAATGATAAAGGCGCAGTAGTGGATCCACGCTTTAAACCACGAGAGATTAAACAGATATCTGAAACTTTAGGTGTAGAAGCGGTGCCGACGGAAATTGCTTCCTTACCATATGTTGGATCACTTGCTAATGTAACTAACAAAGGCGCACTCGCTCATCCGTTATTAAAAGATGAGGAAAAAAAGATTCTAGAAAGTGTCTTAAAAGTCCCAGTTGAAGTGGGTACCATAAACTGCGGTGTACCTTACGTGGGTACCGGACTAATCGCGAATAGTAATGCAGCAGTAGCTGGATCTATGACAACTGGACCCGAGATGTTTATAATTGGGAATGCACTGGATGTTGTACAGGAAGTTAAAATATCATGAAAGCTTTCAAAGTAACCGGTGAAATTAACAAGCCAAAACTTGTAACTCCTTTCACCAAAGAAATAATCGCTGATAAAAGTGAACACGCGGTTGAGAAAGTATACGCTGAAATAGGTAGCCGTCACCGCGTGAAAAGGTATCACATAAAAATTGTAAGTTCAAAAGAACTCTCTGCCGACGAAATTGAGAATCCAATCTTAAAAAAATTAGTGCTTGGGGAACAATAAGTTGTCTCAAAAAGCTCAGGCTGAAGAAGAACTTAGAAAACTCAGTATTGAAATGCGGTATTTAGAACAGACTGCAGAGGTTTTACAACAACGCATTACTATGGTTAACGCGGCTCTCACAGATGCAACATATGCTAACGCAACTTTGGATGGAATAGAGCAACAAAAAGAAAATGCTGAATTACTTGTTCCAATTGGTGCTGGGTCTTATGTCAGAGCTAAACTAGCCGATTCAAATAAAGTAATAGTAGGTATGGGTTCAGGGGTTTCAGTAGAAAAAACTTTGGCTGAAGCAAAAACAACTCTAAAAGAACGTCTAGATGAATTAGAGAATACTCTGAATTCAGCTCAGCAGCAATTCAGTCAAGTCGCACAAAGGATTAACTCTGGTAGAGAAAGATTGGAATCTTTACTTTCTACTGTGCGAGAAGGGAAATCTTAAAGACATGTTTGAGAAGCTTAAGTCAGGTTTTAAAGGTTTAGTTAATAAGGTTACTACTACTGAGCTTAAAGCTGAAAACTTGTCTCCTATTTTATTTGATTTTAAGATGACTCTTGTAGAGAATGATGTTGCTTTTCCAGTTGCAGATAAAATTTGTGAAGAACTTGAAAAACGCCTAGTAGGTGTCGCGGTTAAACGTTTAGATGACCGTAAAAAAATTGTTGATGAAACTTTACGTCAAGTTCTCCTTGAAGTTATGCTTACTGACGAACGGATTAGCTTGGTTAACAAGGTGGAGGAGAAACGGAAAAATAAAGACCCTTTATCTCTAATGTTTGTTGGAATTAATGGTACTGGAAAAACTACAACTATAGCTAAAGTCGCCAAGTTTCTCCAGGATAAAGGATATTCTGTAGTTTTAGCTGGAGCCGATACTTACCGTGCAGGCTCTATAGAGCAACTTGAAGAACATGGAAAACGATTAGGTATAAGAGTTATTAAGAGCACATACGGCGGTGACCCAGCAGCAGTAGCTTATGATACAGTTAATCATGCTAAAGCTCACGGAATAAACATCGTTTTAATTGATACTGCAGGCAGAATGCAAACTAACCAAAACCTAATGAATGAATTAATCAAAATTAAACGTGTAGTACAACCTGACTTGACTGTTTTTACAGTAGACTCATTGATTGGTAATGATGCTGTTATGCAGGCAGAAGAATTCAACAAAGCCGTAGGTATTGACGCAACAATTCTTACCAAAGTAGATGCAGACGTCAAAGGAGGCTCCGCACTCAGCGTAACTTACGTGACTCAGAAACCTATCCTATTCATCGGAATAGGCCAAACATACAAGGACCTAGAACAGTTTAACCCTGAAAAGTTCGTTAATATGGTTTTACGGTAAATAGTTAATAGTTTAAATCCAAGTTTTAACGTAAAAATTACTCGGAAAACGTTGTCACCTATCTGGTTAGTTGTTAAATTAATTTGCTGCTTTTATTGTGAATAATTTTTGTCATTTTTTTATTGCTTATTTAGAATTACTTGGTATTAATAATATTTTATAATTTTAACTATGTTTTTAGAATCAATTTTTGTTGAATGCAATTATGTTAAATAACCAGTAGTTTTCAAAAAAAAGTTGAAATTAGGCGTTTTTGACTAAATAGATTTCTATTTTGACTTAAAAGTTGATTTTTACAAAAAACTTATAAAGAAAATCATCAGATAAAAGAAAACTATTGAGCTTGAGTAAATTACATTACACTTTTGCTCAATACAATTGAAAAATGGAGAGAAGAAAAATGCATAAATTACCTAAAAAACTAGCGGTAGCAAGTACTATAATCCTAATAGTTGCTATGGCAGCCTCTATGGTTATAATACCCGTAGATGCACAAAGTTGGACAGGACATAAAAAATCGTATGCCTACATAGGAGCTACACCAAACCCCTGCGCAGTAGGTGAAGAAGTACTTATTCACATAGGTGTTACTGAAGCCTTACAGATTACTGAGGATAAATGGTATGGTTTAACCGTAACAGTAACTAGGCCTGATAACACAACTGAAACTTTAGGTCCATTTGATACAGACTCAACTGGTGGTACCGGAACGGTTTATGTACCTTCAATGTCAGGAACATATAAACTTCAGACACACTTCCCTGCACAATGGTACAACTATTCATCATTTGATTTCTTTTCAGGCTACCAAGATGTAAAATGTTACTACGAAGCCGACGATAGCCCAATACTTGAACTAGTAGTTGGCGATGAAGCTAAAGAATACTGGCCAGGAGTGCCTATGCCGACTGAATACTGGAGTCGACCAATTGATTCTCAAATACGGGAATGGAATGTTATCTCTGGAAGTTGGCTGTCTTCATCTGGCATGAGCGGTCAAATAGTTGAAGGCCAAAAAGATGCACCATTAACTGCACACGTATTATGGCAAAAACCACTTCAATGGGGTGGTCTAGCTGGCGGAGTTGGTATCTCTGAACAAGCTGGTGTTTTTCCGGGCGATGCATATGAAGGCAAATTCAGCAGTAGCTTAGTGATCATGGGTATACTGATTTATCAAAAGTATGATACCGTAGGAGGAGATAACGTCGATAACTGGATTGTCGCTGTTGATTTACACACTGGCGAAACATTATGGGAAAAGGAGCTCACAAACCCTGCAGGTGAACGTGTACTTCCATTGTATGGTCAAATAATGTATTGGAAGAGCTACAACACACAAGGTGTTTACCCGTTCTTGTTCTGTGGAACTGATGCTGGATTCTTTGGATTTGGAGGTTCGACCTCAATAGAAGCATTTGATCCATATACTGGTCGATGGTTATTCACATACACAAACATGCCAAGCGGAACTAGAACTTATGGTCCAAACGGTGAAATTTTAATATACACCCTTAACCAGCAAGCAGGATACATGACCATCTGGAACTCCACCGCAGTTATAGATGCATACTGGGGTACAGAACAAAACAGTCCTATGTTTGGTTCATATCAACCACAAGGTAAGACCATTAACGCAACCGGACCTTGCCCAATAACAACTGCAACTCCCTTCGGATACAACGGATACACACATAACATTACCATTCCTAAAGGTTTACTTGGATCTGCACAGTACGTTTATCCTGACGATGTAATAGTTGGATACCAAAGACTTGAAACAGTCGGTATGTTTAATACTGTCACTCTTAACGATGCACCATTCGTCCTCTGGGCAATAGATGCAGAAACAGGTATCTGTAAATTTAATAAGACAATAGCTGCACCACCCGGAAACGTATCACTTTCAGTAGCAGCAGGAAGCGCAGAAGACAGAATTATTGTTTTATGGTCTAAAGAACTTGCACAATTCTGGGCTTACAGCATTGACAATGGAAACCTAGTTTGGGGTCCTACAGAACCGCAACATTATCTAGACGTCTTTGCTATGTACCCAATAATCTATGATGGTATACTCTATTCTAACGGTATGAGTGGAATAATGTATGCATATGAAGCTAAAACAGGCAATTTGTTATGGACCTATAGCTATAAGGATCCATGGTCAGAGACATTGTGGTCTGATTACTGGTCATCTTTGCGTCCACGTATCATAGCTGACGGCAAAATCTACTTAGGACAAAGCGAACACTCAGTTAATCAACCTCAACCTCGAGGGGCACCATTCGTCTGTCTTAATGCTACAACAGGAGACGTAATTTGGTCAATCGCTGGAATGTTCCGACAAACAGACTGGGGTGGATCAGCAGTGATGGGTGACAGTATCATCGCAACTATGGATACATACAACCAAATGATTTACGCCATAGGCAAAGGACCAACCCAAACAACTGTAACTGCGCCAGACCACGGAGTACCCTATGATACACCAGTGGTAATAAAAGGTACAGTACTTGATAATTCCCCAGGCGCAACTGATTCTACAATGAAACTGCGTTTTCCAAACGGTGTACCTGCAGTATCAGACGAATCAATGTCTGATTGGATGCTTTATGTATACAAACAATTCGCAAAACCCCTGAACGCTACCGGTGTTGAAGTCACCATAAACGTAATTGATGCTAACAACAACTACCGAACAATCGGAACAACTACAAGTAGCTCTGATGGCTTCTTTAGTCTATCTTGGACTCCTGACATTCCAGGTGAATATAAAGTCTACGCAATATTCTCCGGATCAGATGCATACTACGGCTCGCAAGCAATGAGTGCATTCACTGTCGAAGACGAAACTGAACCCGAACCTACACCAGAACCTCAGGTTATGCCACCCTACGAACTGTACATAATTGCCATGGGCATCGCAATAATAATTGCACTTGCGATAGCTACACTGCTTATTCTCAGAAAACGCCAATAAAACCTAAAAACAACATTTCCCTATTTTTTTAATATCAATTTTCAACCTTAACAATAAAGCTATATTCATAGTAAATCTAGCCTTTACGAAAGTATACCATTTATTAATAAAACACTATTTTACACCAAAAATTCTATTTAGAAGCTAATAATGCGTCTTAAAGCTAAATTTTTTATTATTGTTTATTAGACCTTAGGCGTTATTATATGAACGTAAAATTATTACGTATTTCGCACCTAGAAATGGATACTAAATAGTGAAAACCGTGCAGATTTGTATCGGTTAGAGCAGAAAAAGTAATTTTTTCGCGCTGCGCATAATTGCGCCTAAGGTCTATTTTCTTTTTTATTCTGATTTGTAAGGTTTTCAACTGGATAATCCTCAGAGTACCCTTTGGTTTCCCACATTTTTTGTTTATACTTTTGTTCTGCCAGCTTCGCTTTGCCCTCTTTACTGCTTAATTCTACACTATTTTCCAGTTTTCTGATTTTCTTACCCAGTCTTCTTTGCCCTATCGTAACCATATTTTTATCCCTTATACCCATTAATAGGCATAAGATAAAAACTTGCTTTTTATCGTATTATTCAATTTTAGCCATTGCGTATTGTCTTTTTCTGATGTACTTTTTGCAACAAGCTTAAATGTTCTATAGCATCTAAGAGAATGTTGAGGTTGGAGGTTTTATGTTGAATCTACTATATCAAGGAAAAACAAAAGATGTTTATGCAAGACCAGATGGAAATTATGAATTTCACTTTAAAGATGATGCCACAGGTTACGAGGTAGACGGAAAGCCAGTTTTCAATTCTGGTTACGATAAAGTTGTTGGACAAATCCCTGGTAAGGGCATAATTTCGTGCAAATTTACAGAGTATTTCTACCGATTATTTGAACAGAAAGGTATACCTACAGATTTTATTAGCATAGGCTCTAAGCCAAACGTAATGATTGTTAAGCCAGCAAAGTTGTTAGGCGCAAAAAATCAAGCAGTTAACTTAAAAGGCTCTGATGAAATTTATGGTTTAGAGACAGTTTTTAGAAATGAAGTTATGGGTAGCTGGTGGCGTCGATATCCCTCTCAAATTCCGGGAAGCAAATTGGATTTAGTGGAATTCTATGCTAAAGGCAAGGCAGGAGAACCCGATATTTTGATGGTTGATGAAGCATTGGTTCAGCTCGACCTTATGTCTCAACAGGAAATGGAAACCACAAAGAGTAGAACCAAACAAATCGCCAAGATAATGTATGATGAATTTCTGGAACGCGGCTTCCATTTGGTCGATGGAAAAATGGAGTGGGGCAGAGACTTGAAAACTGGCGAAATAATTTTGATTGACGACTTATCACCTGATACTTTCCGTGTTTGTGAAGGTTATGACCTTGATTCTGATGGACATTGTAAGGTTTCTTCTCAATGTATAGTGACTGATTATAAACAAACCTCGAATTTTGTTAAATGCTCAAACTGTCTCGAATTTGTTGAGGTAAAAGGCGACTTTAAGAGATTCATAGAAGCAAAAAACATTCTCAGCGCTGACCCAATTGGCTTAAAGAAACTTGCAGAGGCTTTCAATCTGTTGGTTTAACGAAAAAATGTTTTTTATTAAATACACTTTCACTTTTTTATAACACGTTATTTTCCTTATAATTTTTTATTGTTGCTCAGGGAATAGTCATCTTAGTTTTAAACCAAGATTTGTTGATTTTAAAATGGTGCCAACTGTATTCTAAGACGATTCTATGTTTTTTACAGGACTGATTGGAACTTAATCCCGAATAAATTAAATACTTAAAAGCTTTCCAGATTTAGATTGTGAACCCTTTGAAGAGGAAACTCACCGTTAGGTTACTGTTTGCGGTAACTCAAAGTATGCTGGCTTTGTCTGCTTTGGTGTTAGCGGTGCTTTTAAAATTTAATCTTTTTAGTGCTCAATTGTTTTTTGGTATATCTAGCGAGATTTTGAATTTTTATGTTGTACTTCTTATCGTTTTTGGAGTTATTTTTCTGATAAGCAGCTTACTTCTGATTTATGACTGGTTGGAGCTGCGATGATGCAAAGTCAAAGTCAACAAAATAAAAATCGCACACTCCGTTTAATAGACCTTATACTAATCGGGTTTAGTGGGGCAATTGGTTTTGAAATCTTTGTGCTTCTTGATTATGCTTATTTCAACTTAGCGGGACCTGATGTTCTAATTGCACTTGCTTTAGCAGGAGCTCTTAATCTATTAATTATGCTCACCTATAGCGAATTATCAGCGTCAATGCCAAAAGTTGGTGGAGAATATACCTATATTAAAACTGCCTACGGCGGTTATCTAAGTTTCATATTTGGTTGCTTTCGTTGGCTCTCAAGTATCTTCGCGGCGTCTTTGGCAGCGGTGACCTTTGTACTTCAATTATCTTTCTTTTTTTCTGTTTTCTACCCCCAATTGCAAGTGGCAGTATTAGATCATGCCTGGTTAATTTCAATTCTAATTGTATTAATTATGGGTTTATTCGAAGTTAGAGGTAGCAAAAAACTAGGGAGTATAATCGTTATAGCTTTTCTGATTCTATTTGCAGTTTTTATAATCGGCGGATTTGTAGGAGGATCAGGTTCTACTGACCTTTCAGCCGTAGAGTTGCCTAGTGGTATTTCAGGGATCTTTGCTGCAACCGTTTATGTCTTGCCAATGTTCATCGGGACCAGAGCAATTATTGCTAGTGCTTCATCTGCAAAGAGACCTGACAAAGATGTCCCTCGAGGAATTCTTCTATCGGGTCTTCTAATTATTCCAATATACATTCTATTTGCTTTTGTAGCAATTGAAAGCTTTACTCCTGAAGCTGCAGAACAACAAATAAATTTAATCACCTTTGCATCTGAAAGAGTATTTGGCGAATATGGAAGCATTATCTTTTCGGTAGCTGGAATGGTTGCTTGTCTATCTGCTCTTGGTACTTGTTTATCAACGCAGTCAAGCATATCACGTGGTATGAGCCGAGATGGTTATTTACCTAAAATTTTGCAGTCTGTTCACTCTCGCTATGGTACCCATCATTTTGCTGCTATAGTGGGGACAGTTTTCATCATGATTATCAGTACTTTGGGGCAAGTGCCTTTCTTAAGTTATGCGGCTAGTTTCGGAGCTCTGGTGGTGTTTGCAGTTGTTAACGTAGCCCTCATAAAACTTAGAAAAACTAAACCCTACATGGATAGGCCATTCAAGACACCATTTTATCCCTTAACACCCATATTAGGCGTAATCTTTCCTTTGGTACTAATTATTGTTCCCTTAATTATTGGCGATGGAAATGCAATTGAAGCCTTAACTTCTATTTCAGGGCTAATCGGTATTGTTCTCGCTAGTTACTTCCTCCGAATGAGTGGCCGTCATAGGATTCAGATTGCTTTGGGCGGAATTGGTATAGGTGCTGGAATATTGATTTCGTTATTTTCTATTCTTAATATCGCTGGTTTAATTCCCAATATTTTGGCGTTTGTACCAGTTTACATACAACTGATTACAAGTTTTGTGCTTATTGTAACTGGCTGTTTCAATTTTACGTCAGGTATGAAAAAACAAATAAATCCGAAAAGTGAACATAAAGAAAAATCAGCTGTACTGCGAAAGCGCTTGGCTAAACGTTTCAAACTCGCTACTTGATAACCACTGCTGCTCTTTTAACCTATTTAGTCCATTTACTATCGCTTCTTGATCTTTTTTGTTATGCAAGAGATTTGCTTTTAAACATGCTTCTGAAATTTCATGGTTGAATACTATGTTTTCATCTAGTAGACTCATTAAACTGTTAAGTAAAATACTGATTTTTCTGTTTCTAGGTTGACATAATTGTGTAATCTTTGTTTTTCCCAACGATTTTAGCCGTACACCTAAACCGCCATAGCTAACAATTGAAGGTGAAACGTAACTGTACCTTTTTTTTGATTTAGACTGATAACACGACAAGTAAAACGGCATAAAAACTAGTGCTACTGTCTCTTTTATCTGTTTTAGGCCTAACTCGTCAAACTCGAGCATTACGCCTTCTCTTCTTTTCTCTAATTTATCAATTTTTTCGATAATGTTTGAAGTCATCTCTTCAATTTTTGCCATCTCATTTCGGCATATTTTACTTGCTGCTTCTCGAGCAGCTTCCAGTTCAACTAAATCTTTGCTTTCTTCTTTGATTTTTGTTTCTTTATCTTGATTAAGTTTAAAAAGGATACTTTTACGGGCTTCTTCGATATTTAGAATTTCTTTTTGTAACTCTTTTATTCTTAAAGTATATTCTGGTTTATTATCTTTTAATTCGTTGCGTTTATCCTTCCATTTCTGTTCTGCAACATCGTCTTTATTGATTGCTGCAGTTCTGATTTCTGCTTCCGTTTTTTCTATTTCTGAATCTATCTGTTCAGTTGTTTTTTCACATTTAACGATTTCTTTTTCAATATCTTTAATTTGTTGCTCAAATTTCTTTGATATTTCTGTTTCTTCTTTTTCAAATGCCTTATTAATTTTTGCAATCTTTGTTTCTACTGTGGCTTTTACTTTTTCAATTTTGGTGTTGTATTCTTTTTCTATTACTTGTATTTCTTTAATTAAACTGGCTTGTGATTCTTGATTCTTCGAGTTCAATAATTTTATTATACCCATCATGTCCGATAATTCTTCTAGTAGTTCCTGTCGTTTTTTTTCTAAATTTCGTAGCATTCTTGTAATGCCGTCTTTGTCTAATGCAGGCGAAATTAGTACCGCATCGTTTATGGGTGAATTTGTTTTTATTCCTTCATTTACGTATTTCAAGAATTCTGTAGTGAATTCTTGGTCTTTGATAAGACCGTCTATTACAATTTTTTGTTCTTCATCTGATCCTTGAAAGTAGTTTTGATTGTTTGAGAGAAAATTTGCTTGTATCTGTCGTGATGATGGAAGATCTTTCAGTTTTTCTTTAAATCCTTTTAGATCAGGTAATACTCTATGAGTTATTGTATGAGATGCTATATTTAGTCCATCTAATAGAAGTGAGGCTTCGTTTAGTGAAACTAACCAAAAAGGATAGTAAACTTTTGATATGAATACTATTTTTTCAGCCTCTTGTTTTCTTAGGAAACCTCCGCCTTTAGCTCTATTTAATTCTGATATACAGAAGACTGTTGCTTCCTCAGTATTGTTATCGAAGCCCTTAGTTTCTTGGGAAAATGCAGCAAATGGCAAAAGAATCTTTTCATTAGACTTCGACAAATCAATAACCCTCAGGAATGAACTTTTATTGAAGCAGAATCTAATTTAAGATTTACTATTAATTTCTCGAAATAAATATTTGACAAAAATTTTTAACTAAGATTAATAATACCTTACTTTGAAAACCCTGAGGAAAAAATTTCAATGCCTGTTGAGGAAGAAAAAAGGGAAATAATTGTTAAGGCACCTTCAAAAACAACAGTTAATTTTGAAGTAAAAACAGCTAAATCCCTTGAAAAAGCTTTAGAAGAAGAAAGGTTTGAAGTGCTTGAATTTCCCAAGAAAATTAGTCTTTATCTGGGTTTAACAGCAATAGCTACAGGTGTTTGGCTTGTTTTTCTTTTTGTTTACATGAGTATAACTAATCAAACAAACGGGATACTGCTGTCATCAGCCGACGATACACCCAGTTTAATAGTGTGGGGTTTTGTAGGTTTAATCAATCTGGTTATCGGTTTTCTTTTTTTGGGTCGTGAATGACCATCTAACTTTTTTCTCGCCAAGTAACAAAAGAATCCCGCAGAATACATCCAGAAAACCTAAAAAAGCAACCGCGCCAATCATTACATCACTTTGTAATACACTTTTGATTTCTGTTGATCCCGTTGCTGTTAAAATTACTATAACCATAACTATGAAACCCGTGAATGCAACGAAACCTCCTAAAGCGATTTTTAGTCTGTCGCTGATTGATAGGGTCGGCAAGATTTTAACCAGGCTTTATAGATTAGACTTCTGGTAAACATAACTCTTTTGTTGAAAAGAGGTGTCAACGCATTCTGAGGTTTAGGTTCGATTTTTAAACGCATCTGCTAATTATGTCAAATATTTCCTCATTGTAGTGAAGTATATTCTGGATATTTGGATTTTTCATTGATTTTTTAATTAGTACTCTTGTTGTGTACGTATCAAACATTTTTGTTTCAATTGATTTTTTTAACTTATGGTGCCAACTATGCTTTGCATAACATCTTTACATACTTCTGGTTTCCAAGTGCAGATGCCCTCAATTATTTCATCAAGGTAATGTGCTAACTCTTCAGCTTTAACTTCTTTGGCACAGTCAACCTTATACTTGATTATTTCACCTTTTCTGCTCACAACTATAGAAACCAAAACGTCTTCTTTCAAGTTTCTAACCTCAAACGCTATTTTATTTCATTTTGAATTTAAGCTTTAAGCTTATTCTTTGTTGCTTATTAGGAAATTTATTGTGTAATTATTTTAATTATTACATTTCAATTGAGGTATATATTATATTTATAGAAAAATATTTTGCATTTTGTACTTGAGATTGCGTTAAGTGTATATCTAAGTTGTTGATTTTAAAGAATACATGGAGTCAAATAGTTCTCGTGAAAAATGTGACACCGAGTTTAGCAACTTGCGGTATCCAGTAGTAGTTACACATGCTGAAGCATCTTTAAAGAGAACACCTGATCAAGCATGGCTCTCAGTTTCTACTGAAACACGTGATGTAAAAGCTGATAATGCCCGTAGAAAAAGTGCTGAGAGTATGTCTGCGATTCAAACTACGCTAAAAGCCGTGGGCTTATCCTCTGAGGACATCAAAACAACGTCTTATGTACTTACACCAGAGTTTGAATGGAAGAATGGTCTGGGAATTATGAAAGGGTATAAAGTGCATAACCAAGTGGAGATTTGTATTAACGATTTAAGCCGCCTAAGTGATGTAGTTGACTCAGTCAATGCAACACGTGATACTTCAATAACTATTTCTGGCTTACGTTTTTCCCTTAAAAATAAGCTTGAAGTTGAAACCGAAGCTCTGCAAATTGCTGTTAAAAAAGCGCTTAGTCGCGCTCAAGCAATCGCTACTGGTGCACAGACTTCATTAGGTAAAATTCTCCGCATTGAAGAGTATCCCCTCGGTGTTGCTACTCGCCATGAACCTTTTTTAATGCAGACAGCTGTAGCAAAACGAAGCATCGGTTCTGAAACTCCAATAAACATCAGGGATATCGAGGTTACGGTTAGAGTAACCCTTACAGCAGAACTGCAATAAAAAAACTTACTATAAGATTGAAGAATCCCTTTTTATTTTAACCTAGCTCAAATGTGGTTATGCCATAAATACCCTTTATCGGTAATTCAAATTGCTGATTAGTGTACATTCTAGCAGTGGCAAAAACTGTTTCCATTCCATAACTCTTTGCAAGTGCAATCCCTGTTTTATTTGGTTCAGGTACATCTAAAAATATTTCTTCGTTGGGTACACTTGAAGCGAGGCTATCCAGAATTGTTTTGGCTATTTCTTGTGTTTCAGCAAAAAGCGGACCAATTTTGTGTCCATTGAAGCATTTTCGTATCAAGCCGTATCCACAAATTTTTCTAGAAGCTTTTTTTCTAATAATAAACGACTTAGCGTTTTCTTGAAACAGCCAACACTTCAGGAATTTAGGTCTTGGAGTCGAGAAGTATTTAGAGTCAAAGGTAACAACTTCTTCAAAATCTTTTCGACTAACTGGTACGCATAAACTCGATTTTTTACCTCTAATTTTACCTGTAAATCGATAATTTTTATGTGCAAATTTGAATCCGTACCTTTCGTAACTTGCCTGCATTTGTAAAACCCCATCTAAACCAGCATTCAAGTTTCTACATGATGTTTCACAGAATCTTTGCATAATTGAACCAATGCCTCTTCTACGAAACTCAGGATGTACAATAATGAATCCAACAAAAGCGTAATCACTGGAATACTTGACTATAGATATGGTGCCAACTATTCTATTTCTGATTTTTGCAGTATAGAACCCTGTTGGATCTGTATTGTAAAAACATTCTGCATCATTTACACCTGGGTTCCATCCCTCTTGACGTGCCCACTCCACCGCCAAATCCATTTCTTGTCTATTCATCTTTTCAATCTTTACTTCGCCCAAACCAACACTCTTAACATTCATAATTTGAATTAGTAAATAAACCTAATATTATTTTTTTAATTTTGTAATTATTCATTTTCTAACTTAAAAATTGGACTTACTTTTTTTTTAAATTAAATCTATTTTGGGCAGCTTAAAAAAATTTGTTCTGTTCTCCACACAAGTTTTTAATTAAATCTATGCTTAATATTTTTGTTACAAACTTTTTCCTTTAGAAGTCGACCTTTAAAAAAGGTCAAACGTTATTTGTTTTGTGGTTCGTCTAGACACTTTTATAGTAAACGTGGACAACAAATTTATTTTGGTTTAATCAATAAACCATTAAATTGGAGTCGTCTTCTATGGGAAACATGATATGTAAAACTGTGTATTTTGATAAAACTGGTCCTGTAAATACTCTGGAGGCTTTTAAATTAGCTAAACACCGCGCTGAAGAGCTCGGTGTCAAAAATATTGTTGTATCCTCATCAACAGGTGAAACAGGTGTTAAAGCAGTTGAATTCTTTAAAGGATACAATTTAGTAGTAGTGACTTATGTTACTGGGTTCTCAGAACCTAACATTCAAAAATTCAACCCTCAAAACCGTGATATTATAGAAAGTAACGGTGGAAAAATTCTGACAACAACACATGCTTTTGGAACTTTGGGCAGAGCTGTCAATAACAAGTTTGGAACAATTCAAGTTGATGGAATCGTGGCGGCTGTTCTTCGCCTTTTTGGTCAAGGTACAAAAGTAGGCTGTGAGATTGCTTGTATGGCAGCTGATGCAGGTTTAATTCGAACAGACGAAGACGCAATAACTCTTGGTGGTACTGGACAAGGAGTAGACACAGCTTTAGTTTTGAGGCCAAGTAATACGCATAATTTCTTTGATTTAGCCATAAAAGAGGTAATCTGTAAACCTCATCTCTGATATTTTTCCATTTTGAGCGCACAGTCAACCTATTTTTATCAACACATTTTTTTGTTGTAGCTGTTATCTTCTTTTTACCAAGTTATCCAGCACTGTGGATTTTGCTAAAAAATTATTAAAAATGCTTTGTAAAATTAGATTTGATAGTTATTTTCGTAACAATTTCTTATAAGTACAAGAATAATTCAGAAACTAAATGAACTAATATGTTCACTTTTTTATGGGCAATCAATAAAGCGAAAATTTTTACAAAACATAAATTTTTTAGGTAAACTCAGTGCCGCTCTTACGAGGTACTAATGAACTTGCTTTAGCTGCCTAAAGTTTTAGGCAATCCTACTGAATCCTTTAATCATAGGTTTTGACAGTATTCTTCTATTTTCACTGCCGCTTTTTTTGCCAAAGCTACAGCTTCTATTACTGTTTTTGGTCCAGTGACAATATCTCCTGCTGCAAAAACTCCCTTTTGCGATGTACTGCCAAATTCATCAACCTCTAGTAGTCCTCTCTGGGTAACTTTAGTGTTTCCAACACTGTTCACATCTGCGCCGGGACCTTGACCTATTGCAATTATCACTGAGTCTGCTGAAACTTCTAATGAAGACTGAAAATCCTCAGTAAAATTTACAGCTCCATCTTCAGCTACACTCTTATTGACCCTGACGCATCTGACGAATTTATCAGCTATTCTAACAGCTTGGTACTGATGAAGAAATTTTACGCCATCAATGATTGCCATTTCCACCTCTGATTTATATGCTCTCATATCTTCTGGTGCTTTATAATTTAGAATTGTAACCTCTGAATGTTCCTTTCTGATAGCGGTTCTTGCTGCATCAATTGCCACGTTTCCAGCGCCAATTATTACAACCTTTCTACCCAGTTTGTAGGCATCAGGAGACTTCAAATAGTCAATAGCAAAATGTACATGTCCTAAAGTTTCACCTAAAAGACCAAAACGGTTAGGTTGACTTGTACCCGTACAAATAGCTATTGCATCATAACCATCTAGAAACATGTCCTCGGCAGAAATGTTTGTGCCTATTCTAGTGTTAGGTCGAAATTTAACTTCTATTGTATCGAGAATTTTTTTATAAACTTCAAGTATGCCTTTAGAAAGTCTGAATTCGGGAATACCATAACGTAAGGCGCCTCCAATGCCGTCCATTGCATCAAACAAGGTTATAGAGTAGCCTTTCAAGGCAAGAATAATACTAATTGTTATACCGGCTGGACCTGCACCTACAACACCAATTTTTTTGCTGATTTTTCGGATTTGCGGCGGCTGATAAGTTTCTATGAAAAAACTAGAAATGTACTCTTCTACTCTGTAGAATGAAACAGGTTCACCTTTTCTATTCAATATGCAGTGTCCTTTACAGTTTTTATCATGTGGACAAACGATAGAGGTTACAGCGGACAATGGGTTATTGTTGAAAAGTAATTCTCCAGCTTGTTTCAATTTGCCTTCTAAAAATAAAGTGAGAACCTGCGGGATGGGTGTTGAAACAGGACAACCTTTGGAGCATCCTGGCACTTTGCATTTAAGACATCTTTCAGCTTCAGACTTTAACGTTGACATATGAATACACTATTTTCTATTATTAGTGACTTTAATTTTTCTATAGTTTATCCTGTATTTATGACCAAACTCAAACATATGTGGCAATACTATAAAAATAAGTTATACTTCACTCTTTAATTAAAGCAATAATGTGCTTTTGGAAGAAATGGTTTGAAATGCTGTTGCATTTTGTAGTGTGCAATAGTTATTTGAGAAATATTTTCTTGTTTTGATTATAGGCTTTTGTCCATTTCAGAAAAATCCCCACTTGTATTGCATATTTTATGTGGTGTTGTTATTAAGTGATGTAATGTTTAGATTGGATTGTAATCATTTTATGCTGTTCTTATTTTGTGATTATATGGTCTGCTTGGGCTTTTGGGGGAAAGGATAATGGACTTTTTTAGGCGAACTGTTACCCCTTATGATTTAGACCCGGCCCCATCAACCCATTGTTTTTCGATGCGTTTTACATGTCTAAAAAGGTGAGATTTTTTTGTTAAATCTGTTTTTTTTCTTAATTTTAAATTAATTTTGAGTTAAAGTTTTGTTGTCATAATTTTCTTTTCAAAAACTGATTTAAAGAGTTCAATACAATCTGTTTTTGGGGAAAAAATTGTTTGAAGCTGAAGAGCAAGTAGAAAACATTATTTTTCAAGCTTTGGTTCATCCAATGAGGCGCTCTGTACTCAAGATCATTGCTTATCGACCGGAAGGAATATCCTATACAGAATTGGTCAACGAGTTAGGTCTTTCAACCGGGAAACTGAATTACCACCTAGAACAGCTTGAAGGGCTAATAATGAAAAACGAAGAACGCTACTACGTTTTAACATCCCTTGGAAAGAAAGCGCTTAGCCAGCTAAAACTGATTAAAGAACAAAAATCTCCTGAAGATGAAAAATTCGTTAGAATTGCAGAGTCATCGCAGAAATCAAGCCTTCAACCAACTTTGAAATCTTTCCTATTGGTTGGTATATTTTTTTCTTTTGTATTTCTTGTGACTTGGTTTTATCTTGCGTACTTAGCAATTGTCGAAGGTGCTCCGATAATAGTGTATATACTGCTTCCATTTCTGATTGCAATAGGCGTAGGTTTACTGGTATCGTTAATTTTGGCTTTGAAAAAAACTCCTGACTGGATTAGGCGCCTTGAACGTAGACTTTTTGGTCCAATTTCTTAATTTTTTGTTTCTTTTGTTATAAAGGCTTAATTCACTATTGATAATTATTCTCAATATCATACTGTTAATAATAGACGTGTAGTTAAACTTGTGGTTATCCGATACTCGCAATAGTGTTATTCTGAAAAAGAACCTTTAATTGTCTGTCAAAATTCTAACTGATTAGGTAATGCAAGGTTTAGCTTGTTATACGTGATTGATTAATTACCCAAAGCCGGTTGAGTAACCTGGTAGTTGAACTTTAGAAAAAACTTCAAAAATCTCTTTAAATAAGTCTGAGAAGTTCAGCCTATGATAAATAGTTTAAAGGGATATGCCCAATTCATAGCTATACAAAGAGGACTAATGCTTTTCATGGTTACGTTGGGAGGAGCTTTTCTAATCGGTGGCTCTACCGCTCTGTTTCCAGGCTTACTTCTAGGTGCTATAGTATTTGCTTTCTGGAGCTTTTCTGATGCAATTAACAACATATACGATAAGGAACTTGATGCTATTTCTGACCCTGAAAGGGCAGAATTCACTGAAAAATTAGGTAAAAAAGGGTACTTCATAACTTACCTATTCTTAGGCTTAGCCTTTTTCTTAGGAGCATTAACTTTGAATTGGGCCGTCTTTGTTGTTATCTCTGTAGGTATACTCTTAGGCTTTGTTTATTCTGCGCCGCCTATACGTTTGAGAACCACATTAGTTAAACCCCTTGTTAACTTCGTTTTTGGGGCAGTAGCGATTTTTATTTCAAGTGCATACTTTGGAGTTTTTAATTTGAATGTGTTATTGTTGACTTTGCTTTTCGGAATAGTAACATCTGTAAATAGCATCTGGGGAGACTTAGCTGATTACCAATCAGACAAGAACAGTGGAGCAAAAACCTTGCCTGTGATTTTAGGTTTCAGAAACGGTTTATTCATAACTGTTATCTTAGGTTGCATACTAATTCCTATAATGGCCAATATCGGTTTAATGTATTCCTTATCCTTTGTATATTACATAATATTAGCAGTTATCGCCAGTTATATTTTGATAAATTTATTTTTGAATCGAAAAAGGTTAAGTAAAAACAAAGAAAACA
>Ga0209723_1001247_pt1 | contig 40969 bp, 53 predicted proteins | sample BiotimSIPDNA_2_FD_185750 | JGI IMG/M metagenome (GOLD analysis project Ga0209723, IMG submission 185750) | Anaerobic biogas reactor microbial communites from Washington, USA - Biogas_R2 time_0 SIP DNA (SPAdes) (version 2) | ecosystem: Engineered > Bioreactor > Anaerobic > Unclassified | place... | reverse complement strand
ATTTCTTTTAAAAAAGGGACATTATCCCTGGTAAAAGGGTATGTCCCTTGCTTAAAATATATGCTCCCGGTGGAAAATATATGTAAATTCCGGATCAGATTATCGGTCGTGAAGGGGGCGGCGGCCCGTTGCCGGGGCAATGGAGGGGGCAGGCCGGTGTCAGGCCACCCAGCGGGTCAGGATCATCAGGCCCCGGGCCACGGGCTCAAAGATGGCCTGGGCCAGGATTGTGCCCAGCAGGTTGGAGATGGCGAGGTACAGGATGATCTGCTTCAGCCCGGCTTCCTGCTCGTCCCCCCGGGCCACGGCGTCGGTGACCCTGGCCAGGACCGGGTCCACCATCATCACGTTGACCACTATGGCGGCGTTGCCCACTATTGCGGCCATCATGATGGCCGTGCTGCGAAACTCGGGGAAGAGGGCGCCGGCGTAAAGGCCCGCCAGGACGTTGGTGGTCCAGAGGCTGTAGCTGAAAAGGTTCCAGAAGAGGAAGGCGCCGGGGATGGTCATCTTCCGGCTGAACAGTTCCTTCAGGTTGGCCATGGAGGTCATCCGGATCTTCAGGATGCTGCCGCCCGGCTTCAGCAGGGTAAGCAGGAGCAGGGGAATTACTTTGAAGACGGAGCCGGTCCGGCCGAAGGCGTTGATGGCGTTGCTAAAAGAGGTAACAAAGCTGGGTATGGCCAGCATGCCCAGCAGCGAACCGGCGGTGGCGCCGAGGATGACGAAGCGCAGCTTCAGGTTCAGGTCCGTAAGCGCCTCCTGGTAGACGGGAACTGTGGTGACGTCGGCCCCCGGGGCCAGCAGCAGCGCCTGGTCGTAGGCGCCCTTGATGATCATCTCCACGGTGGAAGCCAGCAGGGGGGCCTGGAGGGTGTTGGCAAAGCTCGCCGCCAGGTAGACCACGGAAAAGAGGGAGATGGCGGTGGCCAGGCTCCCGGTCCGCACGCCGGAAAGGCGGGAGGAGCGGGTGAGGCTGTTGATGAGGTTGATGAAGGCGGTGAGTAAAAAGACAACGAGCAGGCGGTCCAAGGGTTCCTCCGTAGTTATGCAGCTATATGGCCATAGCTATATAGCTATATTTTTCCAACAATTATACCACAACGGGGCAAAATAAAAAAGAAACACATAGCCCCCCTATTTGATATTGAGGTTATGCTGCCTTTTCTCCAGCTCGATCAGGGCAATCACCTTCAGCGCCTGGTATTCCTCCGCTGTCAGGCGCGACAACAAAGCGGCTTTCACCTGACTTTTTTCCTCCGGGGTGATGCCGTCTTCGGCCATGGCGATAAAGCCGTTGAGTTCTGCCCTGGAAAATTTGGTTAACAGAAATTGCAGGGCCTCTTCCGCTGTATTGAAAACAAGCCCGCCGCCTTTGCCTTTGCCTTCGGATGGCTTGCTGTTATTTCCCGTGCCGGGAACATTCTGATTCCCGGTAATGCTGCCGGCTCCGGTTCCAGTACCGGTTCCGCTTCCGCCTTCAGGGCCGTTCCCGTTACCGGTGGCGGCACCGCTTTGAGGGCCAAGGCCGGTTCCCTGTCCTGTACCGGGGGCAGCGCCGGCTCCGGCGCCGGGCTGTCTTTTCAGCAGCTCCCCGAAGGCTTCTGTTCCCAGACGCTCTTCAAGGATTTTTTTAACCTGCGGGTCCTGCACCAATTTATCTATTTCCTCACCGGTCAATACCTCATTGGCCACCTTGTTTATCACTGCTTCTGAAACATACTTCAGGCCAAACTTATACCCTGCCGCAGCCAGTACCAAAACCACTATAAGTGCTACTGCAAACTTTTTCACCATATTCACTCATTTCCATAAAATACTTATAAATACTAAAATTATTATAACACAGGGAACTGGCCCGTAGAACAGCTGGGCAAGTGTTTAAAAATATGATCAATAAAGGCAGCATCCCCTGGTCGCCTGCGGGTACCGGAAAACCCTTCGCAGGCAGGAAAGGGCGGGATAGCCGCCCATGAGCCCGGCTGCTGCCACTACACCAACAGCTCCCTTGCTCCAGGCCGGGATAGCGGCAGCATCCTGGAACCCCAGTTAACACTCAATATTTCCATGATGTCGTCCAGTTCATCGTCCCTGGGAGGAATAAATGCATCCGGTTTGGAAATACCGATATCCGCGGATGATTTTTATGCCGGCGCAGGTTACTTGCCGCACCTGTCCGGTTTCTGCTTCCTCAATCATTAATCCCGGGCACAAAAAAAGGAAGGGGTTTCCTTCCTTCTTTTATGCTTATAGTTCAAACTGCGATCCGCTTTATAGTTAGTCTTAAGGTTAATTCTGGAGTTTGCTATAAGTCAACCTCAAAGTTTAGCTCTTGATCAGGTTCAAAGAGCCATAAAATAAACCTGGCGCTTTTCTTAACGCTTGGAGAATTGGGACGCCTTGCGGGCCTTCTTGAGGCCGTACTTGCGGCGCTCTTTCATCCGCGGGTCCCTGGTCAGGAAACCGGCCCGCTTCAATGAGGTGCGCAGGTTGGGGTCGGCCTGTACGAGGGCGCGGGCAATGCCCATTTTGATTGCCCCGGCCTGGCCGCTGATGCCGCCGCCGAGGACCTTGGCCTGAATGTCGAAACGGGCAGCAGCCCCGGTCAGCTCCATGGGCTGGCGGACGATCATTTCCAGAGTCTTGCGTCCGAAATACTCGCTAACGGGCTTGTTGTTGATCGTGACCCTGCCTTCACCCGGCACCAGGAAAACCCGGGCAATAGCGTTTTTCCTGCGGCCGGTACCGTAAAACATGACTTTTGCCAAGTGCTTATACCTCCTTCTTCCCGATAACCTGCCACTGCCATGGTGCAGGCTTCTGGGCCTGGTGCGGGTGGTCCGGCCCTTTGTATACTTTGAGCTTTTTGGCCATATCGGCTCCCAGCCTGGTGTGCGGGAGCATACCCACGATGGCTTTCTCCACGGCCAGTTCGGGGCGGGTTTTGAGCAGTTTTTCATAGCTCGTGACTTTCAGTCCGCCGGGGTAGCCGGAGTGCCTGATGTACTTTTTGTTTTGCAGCTTTTTCCCGGTGAGCACAACTTTCGAAGCGTTGACCACAATGACGTGGTCGCCGGTGTCAACGTTGGGGGTAAAGTCGGGTTTATGCTTCCCCCGCAGGATCCGGGCCGCCTCGGTAGCCAGCCTGCCGAGAACTTTGCCTTCGGCGTCTAAAATGTACCACTTGCGCTCTTTTATATCTTGAGGCTTGGCCATAAAGGACTTCATTGAAGATTTACCTCCTTAAGTCGAAAAACAAAGTCAATTAAAGGATTTTGGCAATTTTCTAACCTTCGGAACCTCGTTATTAGCAGCCCGGGGCTAGGAAGCCGCTAAAAACCACATCTAACATTATAATACATAGTATTTCCAGTGTCAAGAAACCTTTTGCGCTCCGTGAGCTTGAATAATTTTCCCCCGGGCGCCATATTACATATTATACCATGTGCTTTGGTTATAATAAAACGTAGAAAAGTATATACATATGTTAAGCAAGGTAAAGGTGAATAGTAAAAGTAAAAAGTAATAGCAAAAGCAATGGCAATGGCAATGCTAAAAGTAATAGTAAAACGCGGGGGGAGCAGCGCGAAATGACCTTTGACGAAAGAATGGCCCAATTACAACAGGAACTGCCGGACCTCCGCATCTCCGGGGAACTGGAGTGCCCGTTTTGCGGGATGTATGAAATTTTATACATCGACCGTGTCAAGGGCGTACTTGTAAGGACCTGCCGGACCTGTAACTACATTCAGATAATTGACCTCAACAACTGCTCCTCGCAAGCCTGTTTATAAAAGATAAGCTAACAGGCTGATAAGCTGTGACGCTTTTTACCCTGCCGGTCAAACCTTGAACGCCAATGGTTTGCCCGCCAATTCTTTGCCGCCAATCGTCAAAACTAGCTGTTAACCGCAAATTGTTAAATGCTCTAATGGTCAACCGGGAGTCAGCAATCGCTAATCGCCAACTGCTAATCGCCGGACACTAATTGTTTACTGCTCTAATCGTCAACCGCCGGCGCTAACCGTATTCCACCCTTTCCAGGCACAGGCCCCGGGCCGGGGCGGTGGGGCCCCCCCGCAAGCTGTCCCGGCTTTCCAGAATATCCGCCACTTCTTGCGGCGGGATCCGGCCCTTGCCCACGCGGATGAGCGTTCCGGCAATCATGCGGGCCATATGGTAAAGGAAGCCGTCCCCCCGCAGGTCGATGTAAATCAGGTCGCCCTGCCGGTTTACGCGGGCTTCGTAAAGGGTGCGCACGGTGGTCTTGACGGGCGTCCCCAGGGCCCGGAAGGCGCTGAAGTCATGCTTCCCGGGCAGGCGGCCGGCGCCCTCCCGCATTGCCTCGACGTCCAGCGGGAAGGGGATATGGTAACTGTACAGGCGCAGGAAAGGATCCTTCAACTTCCCGTTATAGATGGTGTAGCGGTAGCTTTTGGCCAGGGCGGAAAAGCGGGCGTGAAAGGACGGCGGCGCCTCCGCCGACTCCAGGGCAACGATGTCTTCCGGCAGAAGGCTGTTCAGGGCGTAGGCCACCCTTTCGGCGGGGATGGTCCAGTCGCCCGGGTCAAAGTTGATCACCTGGCCCCGGGCATGCACGCCGGAGTCCGTCCGCCCGGCGCCGGTTACGCGGATTTCTTTTTTGGCCAGGCGGGAGAGCCTGTCCTCCAGGACCCCCTGGATGGTTTGATAGCGTGTCCCCCGCTGTTCCTGGAACCCGAAGTAGTTTGTACCGTCGTAAGCTATGGTAACCTTAATGTTGCGCATTCCGGCCTCTCTTATACTATTTACTCTTATTATCTTTACTCTTATACTTTTTTCTCTTATACTCTTCTACTTTTCTTCTCTTCTTTTCTGCTGCTTTTCTTTTTCTTTTCTTTTCTTCCTTTATACTCTTTTTATGACTTACAAAAACCTCAGGGCCACTGTACCGGCCAGGACCACCAGGGCAACTCCCCCAGTTGCGTAATCAATACTGCTGAAATGAAGGCTGCGGATTCGGGTCCTGTTGGCGCCGCCCCGGTAGCAGCGGGCCTCCATGGCGGTGGCCAGGTCCTCCGCCCGCCTGAGGGCGCCTGCAAAGAGGGGCACGAACAGCGGGAGCAGGCTTTTGGCCCAGCGGGCCGGATTCCCGGCTGAAAAATGCGCTCCCCTGGAGCGCTGGGCCTTGAGCAGGATCTGCGCTTCCTGGAGCAGGGTGGGGATGAACCGCAGGGCGATGGTCATCATCATGGCCAGTTCGTGGGCCGGCACGCCGATCCTCCTGAAGGGGGAAAGCATGCTTTCCAGCCCGGCGGTAAGGCTGATCGGGGACGTGGTCAGGGTGAGCAGGGAAGCAGCCAGGATCAACAGGGACAGGCGCAGGAAGATCAGCGTGGCCGCCTCCAGGCCCTCCCGGGAAATATTCAGCGGCCCCAGCTCCAGCAGCATTTCCCCCGGGATTGTGAATAGCTGGACCAAAAAGGTGACGGCCAGCAAAACCCAGAGCCCGCGCAGGCCACGCAGGAAAACCCGGACAGGCAGCCGGGTCAGGGCTATGGCGGCCAGGATGGGCACGGCAGCCAGCCCGAGGCCCTGCCAGTTGGCCGCCGCCAGTACGGTTATGGCGGCAACCAGGACTGCCGCCACCTTTGTCCGGGGATCAAGCCGGTGCAGCAGCGAGTCGCCCGGGAAAAACTGAACCAGCATGGTCATGACTCCTTTACGGTGAGCTTGCGCCGGCCTGGCAGTGAGCTGGGGCAATGATGTCATCTCTTTACAGTAAGCCTGGGCAGCGAGTTAAGACAGTAAGCTAAGGTAGTGAATTAAGGCAGTAAGTTAAGACAGCGAGTTTAGGCAGTAAGGTCATGGCTCCTTGATAGTGAGCCCGGCTATGTAAAGGGGCAGTTCTGTTCGCCGGCGCCTGGAGGTGTCCGGGATGCTCCGCAGGCGCGCCAGGTCGCGCCAGGGTACCTCGCCAAGCCGCGCCCGGGGAAGGTTCTGGTGGCGTCAAACGCGCCAGGGGCACAGTTCTTCTTGTGGTGTCCACACCCTGCGCCGGCGAAGGGGGTCAATTCTACTCTACCTGGCGCAGAGCTTTTGCCCGGTTTCCCCCGATATTACTCTTGCTATTTCTTCTTCCGCTTCTTTATTGGTAAGGACATCTGTGCGTACCGGAACGCCGGCTTCCCGCAGCTGCCGCATCAAGGCAGCCGCTACCGGAATGTCCAGGCCCATTGCGCGCAGTTCTTCGGCCCTGTTGAAAACTTCCCGCGGTTTGCCCTGCAGGGTCAGCCGCCCTTTGTGTAAAACGGCGATCCGCTCCGCCCGGGCTGCCACTTCCTCCATGTTGTGGGTTACGAGTACGATGGTGGTTCCCTGTTTTTGCCGGAAACTTTCAACATGGTCCAGCAACTGCCGCCTGCCCCGGGGGTCGAGCCCCGCGGTGGGCTCGTCCAGCACGAGCACCTCCGGTTTCAGGGCCAGCACGCCGGCTATGGCAGCCCTTCTCATGTTGCCGCCGCTCAACTGGAAGGGGGACTGCCTCTCCGCCTGCTCCGGGTCCAGACCCACCAGCCTCAGCGCCTCAATCACCCGCCCCCGCACCTCATCCCCGGGCAGGCCCATGTTCCTGGGCCCGAAGGCGACATCTTCAAAGATGGTTTCCTCAAAAAATTGCTGCTCCGGGTGCTGGAAAACCAGTCCGACCCTGCGCCAGAGGCTGCGGCGGGCTTTTTTGCCGGACACGTCGACGCCGCAGACCTGCACCTTTCCCGAGGTTGGCGCCAGAAGCCCGTTGAAATGCTGGACCAGGGTGGATTTGCCGGAGCCGGTGGCTCCCACAATAGCAAAAAATTCTCCCCTTTTGATTTCCAGGGAGATCCCCTCCAGGGAGGTAATCTCAAAGGGCGTCCCCGCTGAGTAGATGTGAGTCAGGTTTTCGACGCGAATAATGGGTGACACGGCGGCGCCCCCTGATAATATGTATTGGAATGGCCGGAACCGTTGAAATCGCTGGAATTGATGGGACCGATGGTAAATTGTGCTGAGCTCCGGTGGTCCCAAAGAATGTGCCAAGCCTGTCCCTTGACAACCCGGAGGAAGCAGAAGAACGTCCCCTTGCTTCCCCCTGCTTCCTCCTTAACTCACTGTGATAATCCTTTTATCATCTGGACCAGGGCGGGGGTGGTGAGGGGGACGCCGGGCATGAAAAAGCCCCGCCGTTTGAGACCGCGGGCTATTTCAGCCGGGGCCGGCAGTTCCAGGCCCAGCTCTTCCAACTGCCCTGCATTGGCGAAGACCTCTTCAGGCGGTCCATCCAGGGCGATTTTTCCGGCCGCCATGACGATAACCCGCCCGGCCAGGGCGGCTTCTTCCATATAGTGGGTGATCTGCACCACTGTGGCCCCCCGGGTCCGGTTCAGCCGCTGCAGGGTTTCCAGCAGTTCGCGCCGTCCGGCGGGGTCCAGCATGGCCGTGGGCTCGTCCAGGACCAGGCAGGAAGGCCGCATGGCCAGTACCCCAGCCAGGGCCAGCCGCTGCTTTTGTCCCCCGGAAAGGAGGTGGGGGGCGTGCTGCCGGAACCGGGACAGCCCTGTCAGAGCCAGGGCTTCCTCTACCCGCTCCCGGACCTCCGGGGGCGGGACCCCCAGGTTTTCGGCGCCGAAGGCTACGTCTTCCTCCACCAGGGTGCTGACAATCTGGTTGTCGGGGTTCTGAAAGACCATGCCCACCCGGCGCCGGATTTCCCAGACGTTCTCGGGCAGGGCGGTGTCCAGCCCGTCCACCAGCACCTGCCCCTCAGACGGCAGGAGAAGGGCGTTAAAGTGACGGGCCAGGGTGGATTTCCCCGACCCGTTGGGCCCGGCAATGGCGACATATTCCCCTCTCCGGATATCCAGGTTTACCCCGGACAGAGCCGCGGTTTCCCCGGGACGGCCGCTTCCGTAGGTGTGGAAGAGGTTCTTCACCTGTATAATCATGGCGTCCTGCGGGGACGGGTTCAAAATCACTTTGTCAGCAGGTGTTTGCCCAGCTGATTCCCCAGCTGAATTCACAGCCGGATTCGCACCTGCCTGGGCCTGTATCTTCAATGCTCCGGCGTATGCCATAGGACCAGAACCTTTACCTTATACAAGCAGTTACACCAGTTCCAAGATCACCATGGACGCTGCGTCGCCGCGCCTGTGGCCGGTTTTGATGATGCGGGTGTAGCCGCCCGGACGTTCCGAGTATTTAGGAGCAATACTGTCAAATAGTTTGCGCACCACATCTTCTTCGTAGATATAGGCCAGGGCCTGGCGCCGGGCGGCCAGGTCCCCCTTCTTGGCGGTGCTGACCAGCTTTTCGGCAATGCTTTTTACTTCTTTGGCCCTGGCTTCCGTTGTATTGATCCGTTCGTCCCGGAAGAGGGATGTGACCAGGTTGCGGAGCATGGCCTTCCGGTGACCGGTGTTGACTCCTAATTTTTGATAGCCCACTGTTTATGTCCCCCCTTACTCCTCGTCCTTCCTGAGCGAAAGTCCCAGCTCAGCCAGCTTGTTGACGACTTCCTCCAGGGATTTCTTGCCCAGGTTGCGGACTTTCATCATGTCTTCTTCGTTGCGCTGGATTAGCTCCTCTACCGTGTTGATCCCGGCGCGCTTTAGGCAGTTGTAGGAACGGACCGAAAGGTCCAGTTCCTCAATGGTCATTTCGAGGATTTTGTCCTTTTGTTCTTCTTCCTTTTCGACCATGATTTCCACATCGCTCAGGCTCTCGGTGAGCCCGATAAAGAGGCGGAGGTGGTCGTTCAAGATCTTGGCGGAAAGGCTGGTAGCCTCGTCCGGCCGGATGCTCCCGTCGGTCCAAACTTCCAGCGTCAGCTTGTCGTAGTCGGTGATCTGGCCGACCCGGGTGTTCTCAACGGTGTAGTTGACCTTGCTGACCGGGGTGAAGACAGAGTCGATGGGAATTACCCCGATGATGTGGTCCCCCTTCTTATTGCGCTCCGCAGAGACGTAGCCCCGCCCCTTGGATACCGTGATTTCCATGAAAAGTCTGGCGCTGCTGGCCAGCGTGGCAATAACGAGATCCGGGTTCAGGATCTCCACGTCCGCATCGGTGATGATGTCGCAGGCGTGGACCGTCCCCTCGCCGGAAGCCTCGACCCGCAAGACTTTTTCCTCTTCTCCGTAAAGTTTCAGGCGCAGGTTCTTGAGGTTTAAAATGATGTCGGTGACATCCTCCACGACCCCCGGAATGGTTGCAAATTCGTGCAGGACGCCGTCAATTTTAACCGAGGTAACAGCCGCCCCCGGCAGCGAAGACAGCAGGATCCGCCGCAAGGAATTGCCGAGGGTAATCCCGTAACCCCTTTCCAGGGGCTCCACCACAAACTTCCCGTAGGTGTTGTCGTCATTCATCTCGACGATTTCAATTCTGGGTTTTTCGATTTCCAGCATAGCATTCCCTCCCTTGGCCGGAACGGATTAGATCTGGCCGCCGTCAGCGGCACGAAGGCGGCAGGCGGCTGACAAACCAAGACTATGGTTTTGCCTTCGCCCGCGCGAACCACGGCCCGCGTCCCGCGGCCCAACTGGCCTATCTGGAGTAAAGCTCGACAATAAGGTGTTCCTGAACCGGAGCGTCTATTTGCTCCCGCGCCGGGAGAGCCACGACCCGCCCGGTGGCCTGGTCGGCGTCATACTCAAGCCAGGCCGGAGGAGTACGGTCGGCCGCTCTCTCCAATAGTTCCTTGACCCTCTGTGATTCTTTGCTTTTGTTCCGGACGGTGATTACATCGCCTGCCCGGAGCAGGTAGGAAGGGATGTTGACCTTCCGGCCGTTTACGGTAAAGTGGCCGTGGCGGACCAGCTGCCTGGCTTCGTTCCTGGAGGAGCCCAGGCCCAGGCGGTAAATCACGTTGTCCAGGCGTCTTTCCAGAAGACGCAGCAGGTTTTCACCGGTAACGCCCGGCTGTCTCTCGGCCTTATCAAAGTAGCGCCTGAATTGACCTTCCAGAATGCCGTACATGCGGCGTGTTTTTTGTTTTTCCCGCAGCTGGAGCCCGTACTCGGATACTTTTTTACGGCCCTGGCCGTGTTCACCCGGGGCGTAAGCCCTGCGTTCCACAGCGCAGCGGGGAGTGTAGCACCGGTCACCTTTGAGATAGAGCTTCAGGCCTTCCCGGCGGCAAAGCCGGCAGACCGAATCTTTGTACCTTGCCAAAAACAGTGCACCTCCTTATACTCTCCGGCGCTTGGGCGGCCGGCAGCCGTTGTGGGGGATGGGTGTTACGTCCTTGATCATGTTTACTTCCAACCCGGCGGCCTGGAGGGAACGGATGGCTGCTTCCCTGCCGGCGCCCGGCCCCTTGACCATGACTTCGACTTCTTTCAAACCGTGTTCCATGGCTTCCTTGGACGCCTTTTCGGCGGCCATCTGGGCGGCAAAGGGAGTGCTTTTACGGGAGCCCTTGAAGCCAACCCCGCCGGCGCTGGCCCAGGCAATGGTATTGCCCTTTACGTCGGTGATGGTGACGACGGTATTATTAAATGTTGATTTGATGTGGGCAACGCCCGACTCTATATTCTTGCGTTCACGTCTTTTGGTCCTTGCTACGCGACGCGCCATTGGACAACCTCCTTTATGCTATTTCTTTCTGCGGACGCCGACGGTTTTGCGCGGCCCTTTGCGGGTCCGGGCGTTGGTCTTGGTCCGCTGGCCCCGCGCCGGCATGCCGCGGCGGTGCCGCAATCCCCGGTAACACCCGATTTCGATCAGGCGCTTGATGTTTAAAGCAACCTCCCGGCGCAGGTCGCCTTCCACCTTGTGGTCCTTTTCAATTACTTCCCGCAGCCTGTTGATCTCTTCTTCGGTCAGGTTTCTGATCCGGGTATCGGGGTTGACATTGGTCTGGGCCAGGATCTTTTGGGACGTAGGCTTTCCAATGCCGTAGATATAGGTCAGGGCTATCTCGACGCGCTTGTCCCTGGGCAAGTCTACGCCAGCAATACGTGCCATATAGTATTAAACACCTCCTGGTTTACCCTTGTGACTGTTTATGCTTGGGATTTTCACAAATTATCATAACTTTGCCCTTCCTGCGGATAATTTTGCACTTTTCGCAGATGGGCTTAACGGACGGCCTGACTTTCACCGTGTATTCCCCCAATCATTTTGGTCGTGTGTCGTGTGTCGTTGGTCGTTGGGATGTCGAATTGTTTGTAAGAGCAACTACCATTATATACCAACATCAAATCGAATAATACATCAACAACAAATCGATTTTACATATTATATTTATATTTATACTAGTAAGATCAACTACCATGATATCCCAACTACTAACCAACCACCAACGACCATTATTTGTACCTGTATACGATCCGGCCGCGGGTCAGGTCGTAGGGAGACAGCTCTACCATCACCCGGTCGCCCGCCAGGATCCGGATAAAGTTCATACGGATTTTGCCGGATACATGAGCAAGCACTTTGTGTCCGTTCTGCAGTTCCACGCGGAACATCGCGTTCGGCAGCGGCTCAATGACGGTGCCCTCCACTTCAATAACATCTTGCTTTGACATTAGGGATCAAGCCAACCTCCTTTATGGGTAAATTTCACTTTCTAGTTTTTCTAAAAGACTCTTCAGTTCTCTCCGGACGTCCGCGTTGGTGACTCTTTTACCGTCAAGCGCTTTATCGTGTACTTCACCGGCAATCAGGCCGCAGGACTTGATGTGCCGGATGTTTTTTCGTTTAGGGCTTTCAACCCTGCGCAAATCTCCGTCGGCCACCCGGACTTTTGTTTCGCTTTCCATCCCTACCACCAGATAGTAACGGCCTCTGTCCCGGCCGCGGGTGGACCGGACCAGGAGCCCGATTTGCACCCTGCCCCGGCTGCCGTCACCGGGCTGCCGGCGGCCGGTTGTCCCGGGATAATCCGTCCCTTCAATGTTCTCCACCTGTTTCGCCCCTTCTCAATCGGAAAAACTCAGCCATTGAACTTCCTCTTACCTCTTTGCGACTGCGGACTGCTGACGGCTTAGAGCTTCGTCAGGATTTCCGGTTCTCCGTTTGTGATTGCGACGGTGTGCTCGAAATGGGCTGATAACTCTGCGTCCAATGTTACGACCGTCCAGTTGTTTGAAAGAGTCTTTACCTGATAAGTGCCCACGTTGATCATCGGCTCAATCGCTAATGTCATTCCCGCCATCAACCGGGGACCTCTCCCGGGCCTGCCGAAGTTCGGCACCTGGGGGTCTTCATGGGGCTTTGTACCGATGCCGTGCCCCACATAGTCCCGCACCACTGAATATCCCCGGCTTTCCGCACAGGTCTGAACGGCGTGTGAAATATCCGAAAGCCGGTTTCCCACCACGGCCTGTTCAATACCTTTGTACAGGGATTCTTCAGTTACCTTCAGGAGCTGGAGTGCCTCACTGCTGACATCACCCACCGGGAGAGTTACCGCGCTGTCCCCAAAATATCCATTTATTTCCGTTCCAATGTCAATACTGATAATATCTCCATTTTCCAGTTTTCTTAAACCGGGAAAGCCGTGTACTACTTCTTCGTTGACCGAGGTGCAGATGCTGTAGGGAAAGCCGTAGAGCCCCTTGAAGGCGGGGCGCCCGCCTGCCTTGATGATGAAGTCCTCGGCCAGCCGGTCCAGTTCCCCGGTGCTTACCCCAACTTTGACCGCCCTGGCCAGCTCTGCGTGCGTCCTGGCGTTAATCCGCCCGGCGTCGCGCATGTAGGTGAGCTCCCTTTCGGACTTGCAGCTGATCATAAGCCCACCTACTTGATAAAGCCCTGGTAGCTGCGCATCAGCAGGTGCGACTCCACCTGCTTCATGGTATCCAGCGCTACGCCGACGACGATGAGCAAGGCGGTTCCCCCGAAGTAGATGTTGGGGATCCGGGTTGCCAGGAGCACAAAGTTCGGCAGAATGGCGATTAGGGCCAGGAAAACAGCGCCTACCAGGGTAATCCTGCTCATTATTCTGGAGATATATTCTGCTGTTGGCCGCCCGGGACGAAGCCCCGGGATAAAGCCCCCGTATTTCTTGATGTTGTCGGCAACATCAACGGGGTTCATAATGACTGCGGTATAGAAATAGGTAAATCCTATAATCAGGAGCGCGTAAAACAGTGTATGCGCGGCCGTCCCCCAGGACAGCCATTGTGCGTAAAAGTTCGCGAAGCCCGTGCCGGAAAACCAGTTCACAACTGTTTCGGGGAACATCAGCAGGGACGAGGCGAAAATGATCGGAATCACGCCGGCCTGGTTTACCCTGAGGGGCAGGTGGGTGGTCTGCCCGCCGTAAACCCTGCGGCCCACGACGCGTTTGGCGTACTGGACCGGAATCCGGCGCTGGCCTTCCTGAATTGCCACGACACCGGCGATGACCAGTCCTCCGATAACAACCAGGGCCACCAGGCTCAGGATGCTGATGGTACCTGCGTTCAGGTATTCAAAGAGCCGTACCGAACCCTGGGGCACCCTGGAAACGATACCGGCAAAGATCAGGAGCGAAATCCCGTTGCCGATGCCCTTTTCCGTGATCTGCTCGCCCATCCACATCAGGAAGGTTGTTCCAGCGGTGATGGTCAGAGCTGTGGTTACGTAGGAAACGGGACCCGGGTTCTGCAGCGACCCGCCGACCCCGATGACCATGCCCAGACCCTGGATGAAGGCCAGGACGACGGTGAGGTAACGGGTGTACTGGGTAATTTTCTTGCGCCCCTCCGGGCCCTCCTTATTCAGCCGCTCCAGGTGGGGAATGACCACTGTGAGGAGCTGCATGATAATGGAGGCGTTGATGTAAGGCGTTATGCCCATGGCAAAAATAGCAAAATTTTTAAGAGCCCCGCCGGAAATAACATCAAAGAATCCAAAAATAAGCCCGCTGCTGACCAGCTCGGCAAACCGCTCGGGGTTGACCCCGGGAATAGGGATGTGGGCGCCCAGCCGGAAGATAAAGATCATGCCCAAGGTGAACAGGAGTTTTGTCCGGAGTTCAGAAACCTTGACGGCGTTCTTTAAACTATCCAGCAACTAAATCACCTCTGCTTTGCCGCCGGCTGCCGTAATCTTTTCCTCGGCCGACTTGCTGAAAGCCTGGGCTTGAACGGTGAGTGATTTTTCCAGGTTGCCATTACCCAGTATTTTTACCCCGTCCCCTGTTTTGCGAATAACCCGTGCGGCAAGCAGTGTTTCGGGGGTGACGGTGGCTCCGTCCTCGAAACGGTTCAGCTGTTCCACGTTGACGGCGATGATTTCCTTGCCGAATCTATTGTAGAAACCGCGTTTGGGCATACGGCGCTGCAGCGGCATCTGGCCGCCCTCGAAGCCCGGGCGAACACCGCCGCCGGAACGGGATTTCTGACCGCCGTGGCCCCGTCCCGCCGTTTTGCCGTGGCCGGAGCCGGGTCCCTGACCCTTGCGGATGGGCTTTTTCCGGGCCCCCTTCGCCGGTCTTAGTTCATGGAGCTTCACGGTAACACCTCCTTAGGCTTCCTCAACCTTGAGCAAATGTCCTACTTTATTGATCATCCCCCGGATTTGCGGGGTGTCTGTCTTGACTACACTACTATTGGTCCTGGTCAGCCCCAGGGCGCGCACGGTAACCTTCTGGTCCTCCGGGCGTCCGATCAAGCTTCTGACCAGGGTTATCTTCAACTTGGCCACGTTCATTCCCTCCTCTTAGCCCAACAAATCTTCCACCGGTTTCCCCCTCAAACGGGCGACTTCTTCAGGAGTCTTTAAGCTTTTCAGCGCCTCCAGGGTCGCGTTGACCATATTGTTGGCGTTGTTGGAACCCAGGGACTTGGTGAGGATATCCCGCACCCCGGCCAGTTCCAGAATCGCACGCACCGGACCGCCGGCTATAACGCCGGTACCGGGAGCGGCGGGCTTGAGGAGGACCTTGCCGGCCCCGAAAACCCCGGTGACTTCGTGGGGAATCGTGGTGCCGGACAGGGGTACCTTGATCATGGACTTTTTAGCGTCTTCGATACCCTTGCGGATAGCTTCCGGGACTTCGCCGGCTTTGCCCAGCCCGGCGCCTACGTGCCCGTTCTCGTCGCCTACCACCATCAGGGCGGAGAAGCTGAACCTCCGGCCGCCTTTGACCACCTTGGCCACACGGTTGATGTATACGACTCTTTCCTTCGTTTCCAGTTTGCTGGCGTCAATCCTTGCCATCTATTTCCCTCCTTCTCCTAGAATTCCAGTCCGCCGGCGCGGGCAGCTTCTGCCAGGGCTTTAATCCGGCCGTGGTAAATGTAGCCGGCGCGGTCGAACACTACCTTCTTGATGCCTGCCTCCAGGGCCTTTTTCGCCAGCAGGTCGCCCACTGCCGCCGCGGCCTCTTTGTTGCCGGCCGAGGGAAACTTGCCTTTCAGCTCAGGGGCCAGCGTGGATGCCGCCACCAGGGTGGAACCCCGGTCGTCGTCGATGAGCTGCGCGTATATGTTGTTCAGGCTGCGGAAAACATTCAGCCGGGGACGCCCGGCAGTGCCGTAAATTTTCTTGCGGACCCTTAAGCGCCGGTTGGCCCGCAGGGTTTTACGGTCGGGTTTTTTCAGCACGTTCGGTCACTCCTCCCTTACTTCTACCTTTTGGCGCCGGCCTTACCGGCCTTGCGCCGGATATATTCGCCCTCGTAACGGATACCTTTACCCTTGTAGGGCTCGGGCTCGCGCACCGCGCGGATGGCTGCAGCCAGGGCTCCGACTTTTTCCTTGTCAACGCCCTTGACGTTGATTTTGGTCGGCGCCGGGACTTCAATCTCCAGGCCTTCCTCGGGCTCGATTTCCACCGGGTGGGAGTATCCTACGGCAAGCACCAGTTTTTTGCCCTGCTTGGAGGCCCGGTAACCGACCCCTACCAGTTCCAGGTTCTTCTGGAACCCGCTGGTCACGCCCACCACCATGTTGTTGAGCAGCGTCCGGGTAAGCCCGTGCAGGGACCTGTGCAGTTTATTTTCACTGGGCCGCTCCACCAGCAACCGGCCCTCCTCGTATTTGATGATCATGTCCCGGTGCAGATTTTTTTCCAGCTGCCCTTTGGGCCCCTTGACCCGGACGTTGCTGCCTTCGATCTGGACCTCAACGCCGGCAGGCACCGGGATGGGCTGCTTACCAATCCTGGACATCTAACACACCTCCTGTAATGCGACTACCAAACGTAACAGATGACCTCGCCACCCAGTCCTTCCTTGCGTGCCCTCTTGTCGGTCATAATTCCCCTGGACGTTGAGATGATGGCGATGCCCAGTCCTCCTAAAACCTTGGGCACCTGGTCCTTTCTGGCGTAGACCCGCAGTCCCGGCCTGGATATGCGCTTCAGGCCGGTAATGACCCTTTCTTTGCCGTTGCCGTACTTTAGATAAACACGGATGACACCCTGTTTGCCGTCGTCGATGAACTCGCACTCCCTGACGAACCCTTCCTCCTTGAGGATGCCGGCAATTGCCTTTTTCACTTTGGAAGCAGGCGCCTCAACTTTATCATGATAAACTATATTGGCGTTGCGAATACGTGTCAGGAAATCTGCAATGGGATCGGTCATAACCATGCTCTCGCTACCTCCTTCCTGATTACCAGCTGGCTTTACGGATGCCCGGAATTTCACCCTTGTAGGAAAGCTCCCGGAAACAAATCCGGCAGATCCCGAATTTTCTCATATAGGCGTGTGGCCTGCCGCAGAGTTTGCAGCGGTTGTAGCCGCGCACTTTAAATTTCGGCGGGCGAGCCTGCCTGATAACCATTGATTTCTTTGCCACCAATTTCCCCCCTTTATGAGGTCTCGTCCGTAACAATAACTTCACCGCAACTTAACCGTACCGGGAAACTATGTTATTAAGTTATTGCAACGGGTGGTTAAGCCGCCCGGAACGGCATGCCCATGAGCTTCAGCAGTTCCCGGGCTTCCTCGTCAGTCTTGGCTGTTGTTACAATGATGATGTCCATGCCCCGGACTTTGTCGATTTTGTCATAATCGATTTCCGGGAAGATGAGCTGTTCCTTAACGCCCATGCTGTAGTTGCCCCGCCCGTCAAAGGACTTGGGGGAAACTCCGCGAAAGTCCCGCACCCTGGGCAGCGCTATGTTAACAAGTTTGTCCATGAATTCGTACATGCGCTCTCCCCGCAGGGTCACCTTGGCCCCGACGCTCATCCCGGCGCGGAGTTTGAAGGCGGCAATGGATTTTTTGGCCTTGGTCACAACGGGCCTCTGGCCGGTGATGGTCATTATATCGTTAATCGCCGCGTCGATGATCTTGGAGTTCTGAATGGCTTCACCCAGTCCCATATTAACGACGACCTTTTCCAGTCTGGGGACCTGCATGACATTTTTGTAGCCGAACTTCTGGATCATAGCCGGCACAACGTCGCTTGTGTATTTATCTTTCAGTCTAGGCACTGCGCTACCTCCCTTCTAAGGCGCGGACCGCAAGCCGCCGGCCTCCAGGCTGTCCGGGCTGCTGAACATTCCCGGGTTTTTTTAAACCCCTGCGCCCGGCCCTTTACCTTAAAGGCTTCCTGCGGCGCCTTGCGCCCCGCCACCTATATGTTTTCCCCGCATTTCTTGCAAATCCGCACCTTTTCACCGTCTTCCAGGATCTTTTTAGCAACCCTGGTGGGCGTATTGCACTTGCCGCAGTACAGCATTACGTTGGAGCTGTGGATGGGGGCTTCTTTTTCCAGGATGCCCCCCTGGGGGAGTCTCTGGGTGGGTCTGGAATGGCGCTTGACAACGTTTACGCCTTCTACAACCACCCTGCTCCGGTCCGGTATGACGGACAGGACCTTGCCCCTCTTGCCTGCGTTTTTGCCGGTGATTACCAGCACCGTGTCACCTTTGCGGACATGCACTTTGGGATTTACTATGGCTTTGGCCTTCTTTTTGGCCATGTTTATTTCACCTCCAGGTTGGGCCGTGAATCCCGGGGCCCAAATCTACAGTACTTCCGGCGCCAGGGAGACGATTTTCATAAAGTCACGGTCCCTCAGTTCCCGGGCCACCGGCCCGAAGATCCTGGTCCCCCGCGGGCTCTGGTCGTCCTTGATGACCACCGCGGCATTTTCATCGAACTTGATATAGGTTCCGTCGGGCCGGCGGACTTCTTTTTTGGTCCGCACCACCACGGCTCTAACGACATCGCCCTTCTTGACAACGCCGCCTGGCGTGGCTTCTTTCACAGTGCAAACGACGATGTCGCCCACGCTTGCATACTGGCGGCGCGCCCCGCCCAGGACGCGAATGCACATCAAACGCTTGGCGCCTGTGTTGTCAGCCACGTGGAGCATGGTCTGAACCTGAATCACAGCTACAACCTCCTTACTTGCGAAGCGGGAGGCAAGATGTTGAAATGAGCTCTGGCCTCACTTCTCACTCTCACGCTTATATTTGTTCTGCTCTTTCCAGTATTTCGATGACCCGCCAGCGTTTTTCCTTGGAAAGGGGCCGGGTCTCCATCAGTTTTACTTTATCGCCGTTACGGCAGGCGTTTTTCTCGTCATGCGCCTTGAATTTCTTCGTCCGGCGAACGATCCGCTGGTACAGGGGGTGCCTGACCAGTGTTTCAACAGCCACAACGACGGTTTTGTCCATTTTATTGCTTACCACCCTGCCGGTGATAACCTTGCGCTTACTGCTCTTTACGCTTTGTTCTTCCACTCTTTTACCCCCTTTAGGCCCGCTTGATTCCCAGTTCCCGCTCGCGCATGATGGTCTTGACCCGGGCAATCTTTTTGCGGACTTCCTGCAGCTTCATCGGGTTATCCAGCTGACCGGTGGCCATCTGAAATCTCAATTTAAAGAGTTCGTCCTTGGAGTCGCTGAGCTTTTTGTTCAGCTCGGCATCGGTCATTTCTCGAAGTTCTTTAACCTTCATTGACCTCACCTACTTCCCCGCGTTTCACAAACTTTGTTTTTATCGGCAACTTGTGCGATGCCAGGCGTAAGGCCTCCCTGGCCGTTTCTTCCGTAACACCGTCCAGCTCGAACATAATCCGGCCCGGTTTGACCACGGCCACCCAGTATTCCGGGGAGCCTTTACCGGAACCCATCCGGGTTTCCGCAGGCTTTGCGGTGATGGGCTTATCCGGGAAGATCCTGATCCAGACCTTGCCGCCCCTTTTGATATAACGGGTCATGGCGATACGGGCCGCTTCAATCTGGCGGTTGGTGATCCAGGCCGCCTCCAGCGCCTGCAGGCCGTATTCACCGAAGTTTATTTCCTTGCCGCCCTTAGCCTTGCCGGCCATCCGGCCGCGGTGCTGTTTGCGGTATTTTACTCTTTTCGGTATAAGCACAGTTCCTATTCGCCTCCTTCACCGGCTGCAGCGTTCCCTTCCCTGGCCGGGGCCTTCGGGGGAATCTTGGCTGCCGGTAAAACTTCTCCCCTGTAAATCCAGACTTTGATGCCGATTTTGCCGTAGGTTGTGTTGGCTTCGGCAGTGCCGTAGTCGATGTCCGCGCGCAGGGTGTGCAGGGGCACTTTGCCTTCGCTGTACCACTCGGTACGGGCGATTTCAGCGCCCGCCAGCCGGCCGCCGCAGGATATCTTGATTCCCTTGGCGCCCATTTTCATGGAACGGGAAACCGTCTGCTTCATGGCCCGCCTGAAGGCAATCCGCTTTTCCAGCTGGTTTGCCACGTTTTCAGCCACGAGCTGCGCGTCCAGTTCGGGAACCTTTATTTCAACGATGTTCACGTTAACCTGCTTGCCGGTCATTCTCTCCAGCTCCTTGCGCAGGTTCTCCACTTCTACCCCGCCCCGGCCGATGACGATGCCCGGTTTGGCGGTGTGGATGGAGATTTTGACCCGGTTGGCGGCCCGTTCGATCTGAACTCTGGAAATGCCCGCCAGATAAAGTTTCTTCTTGATGTATTTGCGTATCTTTACGTCCTCGAGGAGGAGGCCGGAGAAGCTCTTCTTGTCGGCAAACCACTTGCCTTCCCAGTCCCGGATGATTCCGATCCGCATACCCTTAGGATTGACTTTTTGCCCCACTAAATCCTATCCCTCCTTCTTCTCAACTTTCACAGCCTCTTTCTCACCGACTATAACGGTAATGTGGCTGGTGCGCCTGCGCATTACGTCGGCCCGGCCCATGGCCCGGGGCTTATAGCGTTTCCAGGTGGGCCCCTGGTCCACGTAACAGGCTTTGATAATTAATTCGTCCCTATCCATTTGAAGGTTGTTTTCGGCGTTGGCCACGGCAGACTTGACGACCTTGGTAACGGCCTCCGAAGCCCGCTGCGGTGTATACTTAAGGATTCCCAGGGCCTCTTCGATTTTTTTGCCCCTGATCAGGTCCACCACCAGGCGTACCTTGCGCGGGGATATCCTTACATGTTTGGCTATGGCTCTTGCTTCCAATGGAACTTACCCCCTTTGGGTCTTTTCCTTCTCTGATTTGCTGCACCCTGCGCCTTTCGCCAGCTTTCCCTGACTCTTTGCGCCTAAGTGGCTTACTTCAGTGCTGTGGACCTTTCCGTGTGGTGTCCGTGCCCCCTGAAAAGCCTGGTGGGCGCGAATTCACCCAATTTATGTCCAACCATGTCTTCGGTAATATAGACGGGCACGTGCTTCCTGCCGTCGTGCACCGCAATGGTGTGGCCCACCATTTCGGGAAAGATGGTGGAAGACCTGGACCAGGTTTTGAGTACTCTCTTTTCCCCGGTTTCATTCATTTTGTTGATCCTGGCGAGAAGCCGTTCCTCACAAAACGGTCCCTTTTTTAATGAGCGGCCCAAACTTTAGCCTCCTTCCATTTTGGTCGTTGGTGGTTGGTCGTTGGTCGTTGGGAAGCTCTTCCGATGGCTTCCAGCAAACTTTACCTGGTTCGCGATTCGTTATCCTAACCACTCACCCCCAACCACTAACCACTAACGACTGACGACTATTTCGTTCTTCTTTTGACGATCAGCCTGTCGCTGGGCTTTTTCTTGCGGGTACGGGCTCCCAGGGTCGGCTTGCCCCAGGGTGTGACCGGGTTGCGGCCGATGGGTGAACGGCCTTCGCCGCCGCCGTGGGGGTGGTCCACAGGGTTCATCACGACGCCCCGGACTGTGGGCCGGATACCCAGCCAGCGTTTGCGGCCGGCTTTGCCGATGGTGATGTTTTCATTTTCTACGTTGCCCACCTGGCCGATGGTGGCGCGGCACTCCTGAAGCAGGAGGCGCATTTCGCCGGAGGGCATCCGGATGTGCGCGTACTTGCCTTCCTTGGCCATGAGCTGGGCCGCGGTACCGGCGGAGCGGACCAGCTGGCCGCCGCCCTTGGGATACAGCTCGATGTTGTGGATCATGGTGCCCAGGGGAATATGCTTTAGCGCCAGGCAGTTGCCCGTTTTGATGTCGGAACCCTCTCCGGACACCACCGTCTGGCCCACTTGCAGTCCCACCGGGGCGATGATATAGCGTTTTTCGCCGTCGGCGTAATGAAGCAGGGCAATCCGGGCCGTACGGTTGGGGTCGTATTCAATGCTGGCAACTTTGGCCGGAATTCCGTCCTTGTTCCGCTTAAAATCGATAATCCGGTACATGCGCTTGTGCCCGCCGCCGCGGTGCCTGACTGTCGTCCTGCCCTTGCTGTTTCTGCCGCCGGTTCTCTTGAGCGGTTCCACCAGCGATTTTTCCGGCTCCTTTGCGGTAATTTCCTCAAAGGTTGAGACGGTTACAAAACGGCGTCCCGGTGAAGTCGGCTTGAATTTTTTTGTAGCCACAGGGGTACACCTCCTCTACTGCACACTTTACATACCTTCAAAGATTTCAATCTTGTCGCCTTTACGCAGGGTCACGATGGCTTTTTTGCGGTCGGGCGTCTTGCCGGGGATATTGCGGACCCGTTTGGTTTTACCCTTGACCCGCATGGTGTTCACTTTTTCTACCTTAACCTTGAAGATGCTCTGCACCGCCTGCTTGATTTCCGTCTTGTTGGCCCTGGGGTCAACTTCGAAAGTATACTTGTTTTCCTGCAGGAGGGAAGTGCTTTTCTCGGTGATAAGGGGCTTCTTTAAGACATCATAGGGTTCCACTACACGAACACCTCCTCGACCCTGGCTACGGCGTCCCTGGTCATTACCAGTTTATCGTGGGCCAGGATGTCGTAAACATTGAGGCCTGTGGCCTTAAGGGGCTTGATGTTCGGGATGTTGCGGGCCGATTTTTCAACAGTCGCGTCTTTGTCCGCAGTAACCACCAGGGCGTCTTCCACCTTGAGGTTGTTCAAAATTTTGACCATGTCTTTGGTCCTGGGCTGCTCCAGGCTGAGCTCTTCCAGAACAAGCAGGTCCCCCGCCTGCACCTTGGCGGACAGGGCCGACTTCAGGGCCAGACGCCTGACTTTCTTGGGCAGGGAGTAACTGTAGTCCCTGGGATGGGGTCCGAACACAACCCCGCCGCCGCGCCAGATGGGCGAGCGGATGGTGCCGTGCCGGGCCCTGCCGGTGCCCTTTTGGCGCCAGGGCTTTCTGCCGCCGCCCTGGACCTCCGCCCGGGTTTTGGTATCGTGGGTACCCCGGCGCCGGCCGGCAAGCTGCATAACAACGGCATCGTGCAGAACCGGCCCGTGCACTGGAACGCCGAAGATATCTTCCTTCAGCTCAACCTCGCCGACCTGTTCGCCGTTTGTATTATACAATGCTACTGTAGGCATGCCATTAATCCTCCTTCGCTGGATGCGGGGTCCGGTTTTCGGTCCCGTGTCCCGCATCCCGTCTCTCGTTATCCGCGGTTCTTGGTGGATGGTTTGACCAGCACCAGGCCGCCCTTCGGGCCGGGGACGGCCCCCTTCAGGGCCAGCAGATTGCGGTCGCCGTCCACCCTGATCACCTCGAGGTTCTGGACCGTGATCCGCTCCGCGCCCAGGTGCCCGGGGAGTTTCCTGCCTTTGTACACCCTGGCCGGTCCCTTTGCACCCAGCGAACCGGGGCGGCGGTGGTACTTCGAACCGTGGGCCATGGGCCCGCGGTGAAAACCGTGGCGCTTGATTCCGCCGGCGAAGCCTTTACCCTTGGTGGTTCCCACCACGTCGACTCTCTCGCCTTCAGCGAAAATGCCGGCTTTGATTTCCTGGCCTACCTGGTAGGCCTCCGGGTCCTCCACTCTCAGCTCACGCAGGTAACGCAGCGGGCGGACTCCACTTTTATTAAAGTGCCCTTTTAAGGGCTTGTTAAAAAGATTTTCCCTTTTCTCACCAAAACCAATTTGAATGGCCGTATACCCGTCCTTTTCCGGAGTCTTTTTCTGAACCACAAAGCACGGGCCGGCCTCAATTACAGTAACAGGAATGGCAAGACCTGTACCGGTAAAGATCTGGGTCATGCCGACTTTTCTTCCCAGAATACCTTTGGGCATAATTGCACCTCCGTTGACGGCAAGTCCGCGCCGGACTTTTCAAACCGGATCATTCAATCCGCCTGACCGGTTTAAGGATCTCCGCCGCGACTTCCGTTATCTGTGGCAAGAGGTTGAGCTGGTTCCCAACATTGCCTCTTTTTAATACTTCTTAAAGGCCCCGTAAAACTTCATTTCTTAAAGGTCCTGCTTTGCTTTTACAGCTTGATCTCGATATCCACACCGGCAGGCAGATCCAGGCGCATCAGCGCGTCCACCGTCTTGGGAGTGGGTTCGAGAATGTCGATTAAACGCTTGTGGGTGCGCATTTCAAACTGCTCACGGGAGTCTTTATTCACGTGAGGGCTGCGCAGGATGGTATAGATATTTTTTTCCGTGGGCAACGGAATGGGCCCGGCCACAGAGGCGCCGGTCCGCTTCGCGGTGTCCACAATTTTCTGGGCAGACTGGTCCAGCATATGATGATCAAAGGCTTTGAGCCTGATCCTGATTTTTTGCTGCATCCTTTTGGCCTCCTTAAATTCGCCCGATTTCCGGACATTTCTCGGTGAAAATTCCCCATTTCGGCAGCGGCCTTCTGTCGCCGGCAGCTGGTTTATGATCCGGAATCCACTTGTCCCGGATTCGTCAGTTCTAAATTCACCTGGCTTTGGAATTCACTTCACCCTTAAATCCGCCGGATCTATATGCACCAGGTTGAAATTATACTTAACCTTGAAGCAGCGGGATCCGGAACCAGAGGGCAGGCAGTGCACCAGACGAATTCCTTGAAAATCTCCCTGCAACCACCAACCACTAACCACCAAAATGGCAACCTTTCACCTCATCGCATAAGCGGGACAGGGGACAGGTAAGCGGGACAGGGGGACAGGTTCCTGTCCCGGCACGCCTACTCGTTGATGGCTGTGACCACGCCGGCGCCCACAGTGCGGCCGCCCTCACGGATGGCGAAGCGCAGGCCTTCCTCGATGGCGATGGGGGTGATCAGGGCGATGTCGATTTTGATGTTGTCCCCGGGCATCACCATCTCGACGCCCTCGGGCAGGGTGGCCACGCCGGTGACGTCGGTGGTCCGGAAGTAAAACTGGGGACGGTAGCCGTTGAAGAACGGGGTGTGCCGCCCGCCTTCCTCCTTGGTCAGGACGTATACTTCGGCCGCAAATTTGGTGTGGGGCTTGATGCTGCCCGGCTTGGCCAGGACCTGGCCCCGCTCGATTTCTTTGCGGTCAACGCCCCGCAGCAGGCAGCCGATGTTGTCGCCGGCCTGGCCGTAGTCGAGGATCTTCCGGAACATTTCCACGCCGGTGACCACGGTCTTGCGGGGTTTTTCGTTGAGGCCGACAATTTCCACTTCTTCCTGGACTTTGATCCGGCCCCGCTCCACCCTGCCGGTGGCGACGGTGCCCCGCCCGGTGATGGTGAAGACGTCTTCAACGGGCATCAGGAAGGGCTTGTCGATGGGCCGCTGGGGTTCGGGCACGTTTTCGTCCACGGCATCCATGAGTTCCCAGATGGATTTGCACCATTCGCAATCGCGCTTGCCGCAGGCGCATTCCATGGCCTTTAAGGCCGAGCCGGTGATGATGGGAATGTCGTCGCCGGGGAATTCATAGGCGGAAAGCAGTTCCCGGACTTCCATGTCCACCAGTTCCAGAAGCTCGGGGTCGTCAACCATGTCGGCCTTGTTCAAATAAACGACGATATAGGGTACGCCCACCTGCCGGGCCAGGAGGATGTGCTCCCGGGTCTGGGGCATGGGGCCGTCGGCGGCGGAGACCACGAGGATGGCTCCGTCCATCTGGGCTGCGCCGGTGATCATGTTCTTGATGTAGTCGGCGTGGCCGGGACAGTCTACGTGGGCGTAGTGCCGTTTGGCGGTTTCGTACTCCACGTGGGAGGTGTTGATGGTGATGCCCCGGGCTTTCTCTTCGGGCGCGTTGTCGATTTCGTCGTACTTCTTGACGGAAGCTCCGCCCACAGTGTTGAGGGTGAGGGTAATGGCCGCGGTCAGGGTGGTCTTGCCGTGGTCCACGTGTCCGATGGTGCCGATATTAACGTGGGGTTTGGTGCGCTCAAATTTTTGCTTTGCCATTGGTTTTTGCCTCCTTCAAATACTCGGTTTGTAAAAGTCTTTAATTATGCCTGAAATCAAACTGTCTCCGACAGTATTTTAACCCTGCCGCCTGGCAATAATTCCTTCTGCAATATTGTCCGGCGTCTGGGCGTAGTGGTCGAACTGCATGGTGTAAATCCCGCGTCCCTGGGTGCGGGAACGCAGGTCGGTGGCGTAACCGAACATTTCCGCCAGGGGCACGAAGGCGCTGATTACCTGTACTCCGCCCCGGGGCTTCATTTCCTCTATCCGGCCGCGCCGGGCGTTGATGTCGCCGATTACATCGCCCATGTATTCGTCGTTGACCACAACTTCAACTTTCATCACCGGCTCCAGAAGGGTGGGCCCGGCCTTGTTGGCCGCGCTTTTAAATCCCAGGGAACCGGCAATCTTGAAGGCCACCTCGGAGGAGTCCACATCGTGGAAGGAACCGTCCAAAAGGGTGACGCCCACGTCGATCACGGGGAATCCCGCCAGGACACCGTTCTCCATAGCCTCCCTGACACCGGCTTCCACCGCCGGGATGTACTCCCGGGGAATGGCCCCGCCGATTATTTTATTGGTGAAAAGATAGCCCGCACCCGGATCCCGGGGTTCCACTTCCAGCACCACGTGGCCGTACTGGCCGCGTCCGCCGGATTGACGGATAAACTTGCCCTCCGCCTTGACCTTTTTCCGGATGGTCTCCTTGTAGGCCACCTGGGGCCTGCCCACATTGGCCTCCACCTTGAACTCCCGCAGCATTCTGTCCACAATGATTTCCAGGTGCAGCTCGCCCATGCCCGAGATCAGGGTCTGGCCGGTTTCCGGGTCGGTGTTGATCCTGAAGGTGGGGTCCTCTTCGGCCAGCTTCTGCAGGGCCACGCCCATTTTTTCCTGATCCAGCTTTGTTTTGGGTTCAATGGCCACCTGGATCACCGGTTCCGGAAATTCCATAGATTCCAGAACGATGGGAGCTTTCTCGTCACAAAGGGTGTCTCCCGTGGCAGTGATTTTCAGTCCCACCGCCGCGACGATATCACCGGTATGGACCCAGTCGATATCCTCCCGGTGGTTGGCGTGCATCCTCAGGATCCGCCCAATCCTCTCCCGCCGGGTCCGGTTGGAGTTGTAGATATAAGAGCCCGTCTTGAGGTTTCCGGAATATACTCTGAAAAAGGTCAGCTTGCCCACGTAGGGGTCCACGGCAATCTTATAAGCCAGGGCCGCAAAGGGTTCTTCTTCGCTGGCCGGCCGGGAGTCTTCCGTGTTGGACCGGGGGTCGATTCCCAGGACCGGCGGTATGTCCACCGGAGCGGGCAGGTAGTCTACAATCGCGTCCAGCAGCGGCTGCACGCCTTTGTTTTTAAAAGCTGAGCCGCACAGAACGGGAATCAGCTTCACGGCCAGGGTGGCTTTACGCAACCCCCGCCGCAGTTCATCCTCCGTCAGCGTTTCGTTTTCCAGGTAAAGCATCAGTAATTCTTCATCAGCCTCAGCCACCGCTTCAATCAGGCGGCTGCGCAGGACCGCCGCTTCTTCGGCGAGTTCCTCCGGTATTTCCGATTCTTCGCTTACGGTACCCAGGTCGTCCTTATAAATAATGGCCCTGTTTTTGATCAGGTCGACGACCCCGCAAAACTTGTCTTCTCCACCTATGGGAAGCTGTAAGGCCACCGGGTTTGCACCCAGCCGGTCCTTGATCATCTGGATGACGCGATTAAAGTCAGCGCCAACCCGGTCCATCTTATTAACATAAGCAATGCGCGGAACTCCGTACTTGTCGGCCTGCCGCCAGACAGTTTCAGACTGCGGTTCGACGCCGCCCACGGAGCAAAAAACGGCAACTGCGCCGTCCAGCACACGCAGGGAGCGCTCTACCTCCATCGTGAAGTCCACGTGGCCTGGCGTGTCGATAATATTAATCTGGCAGTCGCGCCAGCGGCAGGTAGTAGCAGCGGAAGTAATTGTAATCCCCCGCTCCTGCTCCTGGACCATCCAGTCCATGGTAGCCGCGCCGTTGTGGACCTCCCCGATTTTGTGAACCCTGCCGGTGTAAAAGAGGATCCTTTCGGTGGTAGTGGTCTTGCCGGCGTCTATGTGGGCCATGATCCCAATATTTCTGATTTTAGTTAACGGAAATTGCCGCGCCACCTAAAAGTCACTCCTTTACCACCTGTAGTGCGCAAATGCTTTGTTCGCTTCCGCCATTTTATGGGTGTCTTCCCTCTTCTTCACTGAACCGCCGGTGTTCGTGGCCGCGTCCATAAGTTCGCTGGCCAGCTTTTCCTCCATGGTCCGGCCGGCGCGCTCCCGGGCATACCGGGTCAGCCAGCGGATGGCCAGAGTCTGCCTGCGGTCATGCCGTACTTCAACCGGGACCTGGTAGTTGGCGCCGCCCACGCGGCGGGCTTTAACTTCCAGCACGGGCATGACGTTTTTCATGGCCGTTTCAAAGACCTCCAGCGGGTTCTTGCCGGTTTTTTCCTTGATAATATCCAGAGCGCCGTAGACTACCTTCTCGGCAACGCTTTTTTTGCCCTTCTGCATGATCTGGTTGATCAGCTTGGTCAGCACTTTGCTCCGGTAAACGGGGTCTGGTAAAATTTCAAGTTTCGGGACAGCCCCTCTTCTAGGCATTTATTTCCCCCCTTTGCTGCGGAAATAGGGTAGTTCAATCAAATCACCTAAGTTTCTTAAACCAGAAACTTGCCAAAGACCTGACAGTGTTTAAAAGGAACTTGTAATAGGAACTTGCCCAAAATCATACAGATTTATAGGTACGTTTAACAGGTGCCTGCAACTTGCTTATTTTTTGGGACGCTTGGCGCCGTACTTGGAGCGGGCCTGGTTCCTGTTCTGCACGCCGGCGGAGTCCAGGGCGCCGCGCACGATGTGATAACGGACACCGGGGATGTCTTTGACCCGGCCGCCGCGTACCAGGACCACCGAGTGCTCCTGCAAATTATGTCCGATTCCCGGAATGTAGGAGGTTACCTCGATACCGTTCGTCAGCCTTACCCGGGCCACCTTGCGCAGGGCGGAGTTCGGCTTCTTGGGTGTAGTGGTATAGACCCTGGTGCAGACACCCCGCTTCTGGGGACACACCTTCAAGGCGGGAGATGCTGACTTTTTCTTGATTTCTTCCCGGCCCTTGCGGATCAGCTGGTTGATGGTCGGCATATTTCGATTACACCTCCTTCCCTTAGTTCAAAGTTAATATAAAAGTTTGTTCCATCCAGAACGCCTCCAGGGACATCAGTCCTCTGTAATGGCGGCTGAAGCGCAGCCCACCTCGATCCGGCAGGCTTTGCCCAGGGCCTGCATGGAATCCACCTGTATAACCGGAATTCCTTTCTGAGCGCAGATCTGCAGGATCGGCTCTACAATGTGCCTGTCTGCGGTCCGGGCTACATAGACAACCCTGGCCAGCCCCCGCTCGACGGCCTTCAGGGTCTGTTTTGTTCCCACAGTCCTTTTCCGTGCAGAGATGAGCCGTTTATATACCATGGCTGTTTAAAACCTCCTGAAATCCAGACACTCAAATATATTACCATTCAATCGGGCCATTGTCAATATTTCCTTTACCCCGGCCGCATCCTGTGAAAAGTCAGCAACGGTAACGGGTGACGGGTAACGGATGATGGTGACGGCGCGTGACACGGGGACGGTTCTCCTGATATCCCCCCTGACACCCCGGAGGGGTGACACCGCGCCAGATCCCCGGCAGGGTGCCCTGCAGGAACCGTTCCCCTAACACAACCCCTGACACCGGAGAACTGTTCCAGGACACCCTGCCTTGAAACCTAGATGGTGGTAGTTTCACCGTATACAAGATCTATTTCCGACAGATCCTCGAGTTCCAGATCGGCTTCCTCCGCCAGCACGGAAATGTTGCGGTAGCGGGACATGCCTGTGCCCGCCGGAACCAGTTTGCCGATGATCACGTTTTCCTTCAGGCCCAGGAGCGGGTCCATTTTGCCCTTGATGGCCGCCTCGGTGAGGACCCGGGTGGTTTCCTGGAAGGAGGCCGCGGAAAGGAAGGAATCGGTGGCCAGGGAAGCCTTGGTAATCCCCAGCAGCACGGGTTTGGCCGTGGCTGCCTCGCCGCCCCTGGCAATGGTCCGTTTGTTTTCCTCCTCGAACTCAAAGATATCGATCAGCCCGCCCGGCAACAGTTCGGTGTCACCGGAGTCGTCAATCTTCACCTTGCGGAGCATCTGGCGGATCATCACTTCGATGTGCTTGTCGTTGATATCAACGCCCTGGAGCCGGTAAACCCGCTGCACTTCCTGGAGCAGGTAGACCTGCACTCCCTGGACTCCCTTAATCTTGAGCAGGTCGTGGGGATTCACGGATCCTTCGGTCAGTTCATCCCCGGCGTAAACGTGGTCGCCGTCCCGCACCTTGAGGCGGGCGCCGTAGGGCACCTGGTAAACTTCTTTGTCGCCGTCCTCCGCCGTGACCTCAATCTCCCTGCGCCCTTTAACCTCCCGGGTTGTTACGATGCCGTCGGCCTCGGCCACTATGGCCTGACCCTTGGGCCGCCTGGCCTCGAAGAGCTCCTCCACCCTGGGCAGACCCTGGGTGATGTCGTCCCCGGCCACACCGCCGGTGTGGAAAGTGCGCATGGTCAACTGGGTGCCCGGCTCGCCGATACTCTGGGCGGCTATGATGCCCACGGCCTCGCCGATGTCCACTTTGCGTCCCGTGGCCAGGTTGCGCCCGTAGCATTTGATGCAGACCCCGTAGCGGGTTTTGCAGGTCAGGACAGAGCGGATTTTTACTTTATTAAGGCCTGCCGCAACGATTCCGGCAGCCTGATCTTCCTGGATTTCCTCGCCGGCCCGGGCCAAAATTTCCCCTGTTTCGGGATGTACGACGTCTTCCAGCGCCGTGCGGCCGGTGATCCGGTCTTCCACCTTTTCAATAACTTCGCTGCCGTCTTTGATTTCGCCGACCTCAATCCCCTGGGACGTGCCGCAGTCTTCTTCCCGCACGATCACGTCCTGGGCCACGTCCACCAGGCGTCGCGTCAGGTAGCCGGAGTCGGCCGTCCGCAGCGCGGTGTCGGCCAGGCCCTTGCGGGCGCCGTGGGTGGAGATGAAGTACTCCAGAACCGTCAGGCCTTCCCGGAAGTTGGCCTTGATGGGCAGGTCGATGATCCGGCCGGAGGGGTCTGCCATTAGGCCCCTCATCCCGGCCAGCTGGCGGATCTGCTGGATGTTGCCCCGGGCCCCGGAATTGGCCATCATATAGACCGGGTTAAAGTGGTCCAGGGACTCAATGAGCGCGTCGGTTACGCCCTTGGTGGCCTCGTTCCAGATGCCGATCACCTTGCGGTAGCGCTCGTCATCGGTAATCAGGCCCCGGCGGTACTGGAGCTCCACCCTTTCCACCGCCTGCTCGGCTTCTTTCAGGATTGCCTTTTTCTCCGGGGGGATGGTGATGTCCTGCATCCCGATGGTAATCCCCGCCTTGGTTGCAAAGCTGAAGCCCAGCTTCTTGATCCCGTCCAAAAGCCGGGTGGTTTTGGAGAAGCCCAGCTTCCGGTAGCAGTCGTCCACAATCTTGCCTAAAACCTTCTTCTCGGCAACCTGGTTGATATAACCCAGTTCCGAAGGAATTACTTCATTAAAGATGACCCTGCCCACCGTGGTTTCCAGCAGCCCCTGCCCGGGAATCCGGACCTTGACTTTGGCGTGGAGGGAAACGTCTTTATTCTGATAGGCCATGACGGCCTCATTCGGGTCCTTGAAAACTTTCCCTTCCCCGAAATCCCCTTCCTTCTCCATGGTCAGGTAGTAGCTGCCCAGGACCATGTCCTGGGTGGGAATGGCCACGGGGCGCCCGTCCTTGGGATTCAGGATGTTGTTGGCCGAAAGCATCAACAGCCTGGACTCGGCCTGGGCTTCGGCGGAAAGGGGAACGTGCACCGCCATCTGGTCCCCGTCGAAGTCTGCGTTGTAGGCCGTGCAGACCATGGGGTGGATCTGGATGGCGCGGCCCTCCACGAGCACCGGTTCGAAGGCCTGAATGCCCAGGCGGTGCAGGGTGGGGGCGCGGTTCAAGAGCACGGGATGCTCGCTGATTACCTCTTCCAGGACGTCCCAGACCTCTGGCCGCACCCGCTCCACCATGCGCTTGGCGCTTTTGATGTTGTGGGCGAAACCGTCGTTGACCAGGCGCTTCATCACAAAGGGCTTGAACAGCTCCAGAGCCATTTCCTTGGGCAGCCCGCACTGGTGGATCCGCAGTTCCGGACCCACTACGATGACCGAACGGCCGGAGTAGTCCACCCGCTTGCCCAGCAGGTTCTGGCGGAAGCGCCCCTGCTTGCCCTTGAGCATGTCGGAAAGGGATTTCAGCGGCCGGTTGCCGGGCCCTGTTACCGGGCGGCCCCGGCGGCCGTTGTCGATCAGGGCATCCACAGCCTCCTGGAGCATCCTTTTTTCGTTCCGGACGATGATGTCCGGGGCGCCCAAATCCAAGAGCCGCTTCAGGCGGTTGTTGCGGTTGATCACCCGGCGGTAGAGGTCGTTCAGGTCGGAGGTGGCAAAGCGGCCGCCGTCCAGCTGCACCATGGGACGGAGCTCCGGGGGGATGACCGGGATCATGTCCATGATCATCCACTCGGGCCGGTTGCCCGACTTGCGGAAGGCTTCCACCACCTCCAGGCGGCGGATAGCCCGGATCTTGCGCTGGCCTGTGACTTCTTTCAGTTCCTGCCGGAGGTCCCGGGCCAGATCGTCCAGGTTGATTTCTTCCAAAAGCTTTTTAACCGCCTCGGCGCCCATGCCGGCCTTGAATTTGTTCTCGTATTTTTCCCGGTTTTCCCGGTATTCCGATTCGGTCAGCAGCTGTTTTTTAATCAGTCCGGTTTCGCCCGGATCCGTTACAATATATGATACGAAGTACAGGACTTTCTCCAGGGCCCGGGGGGACATGTCCAGCAAAAGCCCCATCCGGCTGGGAATACCCTTGAAATACCAGATGTGGGAGACCGGGGCCGCCAGTTCGATATGGCCCAGGCGCTCCCGGCGGACCTTGGAGCGGGTAACCTCAACGCCGCACCGGTCACAAATAACGCCTTTATAGCGGACACGCTTGTATTTGCCGCAGTGACACTCCCAGTCCCGGGTGGGGCCGAAAATGCGCTCACAGAAGAGCCCGTCCCGCTCCGGCTTCAGGGTGCGGTAGTTGATGGTCTCAGGCTTTTTGACCTCGCCGCTGGACCAGGCACAGATTTGTTCGGGAGAAGCCAGTCCAATCCTGATCCGGTCAAAGTGGTTCAAGTCTATCAAAAAGGACCCCTCCTTTTGGTAGTAGGGCGTAAGTCGTTGACCGCCGTTAGATATAGTCGCAATTTTCCAGCTTTTCCTTTGATGACCTTTTACACCACAACTCGCCTACGTCCTGTGAGTTATTCGTCATCCTCTTCAACTTCGAATACTTCTTCTTCCAAAAAGTCGTCGCTGAATTCATCATCTTCAATGATTTCAGTTTCCTCCTCCGCATCGGGAGCTACGGGCGGTTCTTCTTCCTGCAGGTCAATGCCCAGTTCCTTGGCGGTTTCGTTGATGTCTTCCTCAACTTCTTTGATCTCAATTTCTTCGTCTTCCTCGGAGAGCACCTTCACGTCCAGACCCAGGCTCTGCAGTTCCTTAATCAGCACCTTGAAGGATTCCGGCACGCCGGGCTCCGGCACGTTTTCACCCTTGACGATGGCCTCGTAGGTCTTGACCCGGCCCACTACGTCATCCGACTTGACGGTGAGGATTTCCTGCAGGGTGTAGGCCGCGCCGTAGGCTTCCAGGGCCCAGACCTCCATTTCCCCGAAGCGCTGGCCGCCGAACTGGGCCTTGCCCCCCAGGGGCTGCTGGGTCACCAGGGAGTACGGGCCGGTGGAGCGGGCGTGGATCTTGTCGTCCACCAGGTGGGCCAGTTTGAGCATGTAAACGTAGCCCACGGTAATGGGGTTGTCGAAGGGCTCGCCGGTGCGTCCGTCGTAAAGCGTCATCTTGCCGTTCCCGGGCAGGTTGGCCAGCTCCAGGGTTTCTAAGATATCCTTTTCCTGGGCCCCGTTGAAAACCGGTGTGGACACGTAGTAGCCCAGGGTCTTGGCCGCCCAGCCCAGGTGGGTCTCCAGGACCTGTCCGATATTCATCCTGGAGGGGACGCCCAGGGGGTTGAGCACGATTTCAATGGGGGTGCCGTCCGGCAGGAAGGGCATGTCTTCCTCCGGCAGGATCCTGGCAATGACGCCCTTGTTCCCGTGGCGCCCGGCCATTTTGTCACCCTCGGATATTTTCCGCTTCTGGGCGATGTAGACCCGCACCAGCTGGTTCACGCCCGGCGGCAGCTCGTCGCCGTTATCCCGGGAAAATACTTTGACGTCCACGATTTTCCCGGCCTCGCCGTGGGGTACCCGCAGGGAGGTATCCCGCACCTCCCGGGCCTTTTCGCCAAAGATGGCCCGGAGCAGGCGCTCCTCGGCGGTGAGCTCGGTCTCGCCCTTGGGGGTAACCTTGCCCACCAGGATGTCCCCCGGCCGGACCTCGGCGCCGGTCCGGATGATGCCCCTGTCGTCGAGGTCTTTCAAGATTTCCTCCCCGACGTTGGGGATGTCCCGGGTGATTTCCTCGGGTCCAAGTTTGGTGTCCCGGGCGTCACACTCGTATTCCTCTATATGAATGGAAGTAAAATAATCTTCCTTGACCGCTCTTTCGCTGACCAGGATGGCGTCCTCGTAATTGTAGCCCTCCCAGGGCATGAAGGCCACCAGGACATTGCGGCCCAGGGCCAGCTCGCCATGATCCGTGGAGGGCCCGTCCGCGATAATCTGATCCTTTACCACCTGTTCCCCTTTTCTGACGATGGGCTTCTGGTTGATGCAGGTGCCCTGGTTGGAGCGGGTGAACTTCAACAGCTTGTAATGGTCCAGTTCCCCGCCGTCCGTCCTGACATCGATTCCGGTGGCCGTCACCCGTTCCACGACACCGCTGTTTTTGGCGATTATCACCACCCCGGAGTCCCGGGCTGCTTTATACTCCACCCCGGTACCCACCAGCGGGGCCTGGGCTTTGAGCAGGGGCACGGCCTGACGCTGCATGTTGGCGCCCATCAGGGCCCGGTTGGCGTCGTCGTGCTCCAGGAAGGGGATCAGGGCGGTGGCGATGCTGAACACCTGCTTGGGCGAAACGTCCATATAGTCGACCCTGTCCGCGGGGACTACGACAATTTCCGGGGAGCGGGCGTTGACCTTGCTCTCCGTGAAGTAACCGTTTTCGTCCAGGGGCGCGTTGGCCTGGGCGATGACGTTGCCTTCCTCCTCGTCGGCAGTAAGGTAGACGATTTCTTCGGTGACCCGCCTGTTTGCTTTATCCACCTTGCGGTAAGGCGTTTCGATGAAACCGAAGGCATTGATCCGGGCGTAGGTGCTCAGGGAGCCGATCAGGCCGATGTTGGGACCTTCGGGAGTTTCAATGGGACACATCCGACCGTAGTGGGAGTTGTGTACGTCCCGGACCTCGAAGCCGGCCCGCTCCCGGGACAGTCCTCCGGGCCCCAGGGCGGAAAGACGCCGTTTGTGCGTCAACTCGGCCAGGGGGTTGGTCTGGTCCATAAACTGGGACAGCTGGCTGGAGCCGAAAAACTCTTTGATTGCGGCCACCACGGGGCGGATGTTGATCAACACCTGGGGCGTAATTACGTCCACGTCCTGGATGGTCATCCTTTCCCGGACCACCCGTTCCATTCTGGAAAGCCCGATCCGGAACTGGTTCTGCAACAACTCGCCCACGGAACGGAGCCGGCGGTTGCCCAGGTGGTCGATATCATCCACGCTGCCCTCGCCGTTCATCAATTTGAGCAGGTATTTAATGGTTTCAAAGATGTCCTCCCGGGTCAATTCCCGTAAGAATTCCCGCTCCCTGGGGACTTCCTTCTTTAAATAAGGATCATATTCGGTTTCCCCGCTGCTGTTTTCACCGTAGCGGTAAAGGACCCCGTGTTTTAATTTTTTTTGAAGCTTATAGCGGCCGACATTGCCCAGGTCGTACCGCTTCTGATCGAAAAAGAGGGCTGATAGAAGGGAGCGGGCGCTGTCCACGGTGGGTGGTTCCCCCGGTCTCAGGCGCTTGTAAATTTCCACCAGGGCTTCTTCCTCGGTGTCCGTGTTGTCCCGGGAAAGCGTCTCCTGGATAAACTTGTCGTTATCGAAAAGGTCGGCGATCATGGCGTTGGAACCGTGCCCCAGGGCGCGGACCAGGACAGTGGCCGGGATCTTCCGGGTCCGGTCAATCCGGACAAAAATGTGGTCGTTGACATCGGTTTCAAATTCCAGCCACGCTCCCCTGTTGGGGATGATTGTAGCCGTAAAAAGCCTCTTGCCGCTGGGGTCGATGGTGTCGGCGAAGTATACCCCGGGTGAGCGGACAAGCTGGCTGACGATAACCCTTTCCGCCCCGTTGATGATAAAGGTGCCCTTCTCGGTCATCAGGGGGAAATCGCCCATAAAGACTTCCTGTTCCTTGACTTCCCCGGTCTCCTTGTTAATCAGACGCACCTTCACCCGCAAGGGCGCGGCAAAGGTAACATCCCTTTCTTTGCACTCTTCTACCGAATACTTGGGATCGCCCAGGGTATAGTCCAGGAACTCCAGGACCAGGTTTCCCGTAAAATCCTGGATTGGAGAAACATCCTGAAAGACTTCCCGCAGGCCCTCTTTTAAAAACCAGTGGTAGGAATTGCGCTGCACTTCAATCAGGTTGGGCAGTTCCAGAACTTCCTTCAACTTACCGAAGTTGTAGCGAACCCTGGCGCCAACCTTTTCAGCATAAGGCATCGAACGCATCACACCCCTGTCCATAAATTAAAATGAAGCTGCCATAAAACCGACACTTTATGGGATAAATAGCCTCAGATTTCATACAAGGGAAAAAGCAAGGCTGTTGTTCGACTACAATACCTCGCTTCTAGTTGGTGTTTGGGACTATCTGAAATATTATTTCCTGAAAAAGGCTCTCTGATACATTTATACCACGAAAATGAAAAAAGACATTGCCCCACAATGACATTCATAGATGATAGCATAAAATAACTGGAGTGTCAAGCAAATTTTAAAAGAAATTGAAATATTTCGCGACGAAGCCAGGGGATGTCAAGGGGACGTGAGGTGTCAAGATGACGGGGTTGCTGACACCTTTGGTCATGTCAGGGCAGTTAGAATACCGGTTAGTTTAAGCAAGTTTTAAAAAATTGAATGTTGCTTTGGCGGGGCGACGGGGCGTCAGGGGACTGTGGTTCAGGAATATAAAAAATTCCGGCACAAGGAAAATATAAGGTTTTCCATACATTTTTATGATTAAAGAAAAAACCGCTATCTCGCTTAAATCAAAAGATTGCGGCCTTTTTTCCGGCGAGTTTGGTGGATAAGCCGGAGCTTCCCCGCCAGGGGACAGACCCCGGCAGCAAAGTATACGTGCCGAATGACAGAATCCGAATGACAGAATATTGAAGAGTTCTTCCGCGCAAGGAAACAGACCCCGGCGGAGCCGGACCCCCTGCGCGGAACCTTTTTAAAGAAAACTATTTTATTTCGACGGAGGCACCCACGTCGGTAAGTTTTGTCTTGATGGCCTCGGCCTCTTCCTTGGTGACCTTTTCCTTGACCGGCTTCGGCGCGCCGTCAACCAGGTCTTTGGCTTCCTTCAGGCCAAGGGCGGTGATCTCGCGGACAACCTTGATTACGTTGACCTTCTTATCGCCAATGGCAGTCAGGATAACGTCAAATTCAGTTTTTTCTTCCTCGGGCGCAGCGGCGGCAGCCGGAGCTGCTCCGGGGGCTGCTGCCATAGCCACGGGGGCGGCAGCGCTCACACCGAATTCCTCTTCAAAAGCCTTGACCAGCTCGGACAGCTCCAGAACGGTCATGCCCTTTACAGCTTCAAGAATTTCTTGTACTTTGGACATTTTCGATATAAACCTCCTGTTTTTTGTATATTCTTTAACATCTCAAGCGTAATAACTTAATAACTTAGGTACCCGGTACTGGTTTCTTTGATAAATTCCCATAAATTCTACGCGCGCTGCTTGCCAACGCGAATAAGTGAATTTTTCAAGCCTGACCCCTTAGGCTTCGCCTGCGCGCTGTTTGCGGACAGCTTCCAGGGCGTAGACGAAACTGCGCAGGGTGCCCTGCAGGACACCGGCAAAACCGTAGAGCGGGGCCTGCATGCCGCCCAGCACCTTGGCCAGGAGGACTTCCCGGGAGGGCAGGTCGGCCAGGCTTTTAACGCCTTTGACGTCAATTACTTTTCCATCGAGAACCCCGACCTTGATCTCCATCTTCCTGGATTCTTTGATAAATTCCGAGAGTATTTTGGCGGGCGCCACGGGATCTTCGCCGAAGGCGATGCCCACCGGACCCTCCAGATAAGGGCTCAATTCATCTAGATTGAGCTGTTTGACCACCAGGTTGGTCAGGGTGTTTTTGGCCACCTTGAACTCGCAGCCGGCTTCCTTCAGGCGGCGGCGCAGCCTGGTTGCCTCGCCTACATTCAAACCTTTGTAATCGGCAAAAACGGCAACCTTGGAGTTTTCAAACTTTTGCTTTAGTTCCTGAACAATGGCTTCTTTTTCAGATCTGCTGATAGGCACTTTCCTAAAAACACCTCCCTTCGAATAGAGGTTGTCAGGCACAGGCCGCAGAACGCAAACACCAACGGGCTTGGCGTCCCGTGCATCTTCACCTGTGGAATTTGAAACTAAAAGAGGCCCCTGTAGACATGGACAGAGGCCCCGCGTTGTCACGCTAAGGTTTTTAAGGCCTCGGCTGGCGGCATTTTGTTTTAATGCCATTACGCAAAGCACCAGCGGTCTACAGCACGAATTTTCAATTTTATGGTTTTGCTTTAACCGGTTGTTTTCTGGGTGTTGACCCTTACACCGGGCCCCATTGTGGACGATACCGAAATGGTTTTCAGATATTGTCCCTTGGCCGCGGCAGGTCTGGCCCGGACCAGCGCGTCGATCAGGGTGCGCAGGTTCTCCACCAGTTTTTCAGTGGTAAAGGAAATCTTGCCGATGGGGGCGTGGATGTTTCCGGCTTTGTCAACCCGGTATTCAATCTTGCCCGCCTTCACTTCCTGGACGGCATTGGCTATATCAAAGGTAACCGTACCGGTTTTGGGGTTGGGCATCAGGCCCCGGGGTCCCAGGATCCGCCCCAGTTTGCCGACATTACCCATCATGTCCGGCGTTGCTATGGCCACATCAAAACCCAGCCAGCCTTCCTGCTGGACTTTGGCCACCATGTCTTCAGCTCCGACGAAGTCGGCGCCTGCTTGTTCCGCTTCCTTGGCTTTGTCGCCCTTGGCAAACACCAGCACTGTGCGGGTTTTTCCGGTGCCGTGAGGCAGTACTACAGCCCCGCGCACCTGCTGATCCGCGTGGCGCGGGTCCACACCCAGCCGCACGGCGACCTCGACGGTCTCATCAAACTTGGCTGGAGCAACTTTTTTGACCAGTTCAAAGGCCTCATCGGGTTCGTAGAGCGTGTTACGGTCAATCTGCTTGACCGCGTCTTGATATTTTTTACCATGTTTCGGCATGCTTTTTACCTCCTTGTGGTCCAGCGGAAATCTTTCCTCCCACTTATTAGCCCTCTACAATGTCTATTCCCATGCTGCGGGCCGTGCCCTCAACCATCCGCACGGCGGATTCCACATCGGCCGCGTTTAAGTCGGGCATTTTCAATTCGGCAATTTCCCGCACCTTGGAGCGGGCCAGTTTGGCGACCTTTGTCCTGTTGGGCTCGCCGGAAGCTGTTTCAATTCCAGCCGCTTTCTTGAGCAGCACTGCAGCGGGCGGGGTCTTGGTGACGAAGGTGAAGGAGCGGTCCTCGTAAACAGTGATTTCCACCGGAATAATGAGGCCTGCCTGGGCGGCGGTACGCTCGTTATACTCTTTCACAAAAGCCATAATATTCACCCCGTGCTGACCCAGGGCCGGTCCTACCGGGGGAGCCGGTGTAGCCTTGCCTGCCGGAACCTGCAGTTTGATGATGGCTGCTACTCTTTTTGCCATTGACGTTAACACCTCCCTTCGGGTGATCGTGTCCTTTAGGATGCAGGCGCTTCCCACCCCGACCATACGGTTTTATCCGTGTTGTAAGGGCGCCTTGCAGTTTAACCATGATTCCGGACATCGCTCTAACTTTAACCGTAGCTCAGGGTATTTTACGACCTTTACCCGGATCGGGTCCGGGTCAAGTGAGCTTCTCAACCTGGGTAAAATCCAGCTCGATGGGGGTTTCCCGCCCGAACATGGAGATCATTACCCGGACTTTGTACTTTTCCATATTGATCTCTTCGATCTGCCCGATAAAGTTCTCAAAGGGCCCGCTAATTACACGGACATTCTCACCCGGGGAAAAATCGATGCGGGCCCGGACATCTTCCCCGCCCATCTGCCTGATAATTTGCCTGGCCTCGGCGTCATTCAGGGGGATTGGCTTGGACCCGGAGCCGACAAAACCCGTTACCCCGGGAGTATTGCGAACGACGTACCAGGAGTCATCCGTCATATACATCTCCACCAGGACGTAGCCCGGGAAGACCTTGCGTTTGGATATCTTTTTTTTGCCGTCCTTGATTTCGATCTCGTCCTCCATGGGCACGAGGATACGGAAGATCTTCTCTTCCATGTTCATGGACTCAATCCGTTTCTCAAGGTTGGCTTTCACCTTATTCTCGTAACCGGAATAGGTATGGACCACATACCAGGACTTTTCCATAAAATACAAGGGACCTTTCGCGATGTTAGGTCCCTCACCCCCTCAGGAAATTATCATTACAGGATAAGCTTGAGGACAGTGCTGAGCAGTGAGTCAAAAATCCAGATCAGCATTCCCACCACAACTACCGCCACCAGCACAACCACAGTATAGATAATGATCTCCCGGCGGGTGGGCCAATGAACCTTTTTCAGCTCGTTCAGCGCCCCCCGGAGGAACTTCTGGGCTTGCTCGACACGGTTGACCTTCTCTCTTTTAACAGGCAAGTCCTTTTTAACAGGATCTTTTTTAGTCGTATCTCTTTTGTCTTTACTCAAAGCTACTTCCTTTTTCAATGGTTCTTTGTCCGGTCCCCTTTTCCTTAACTGCTTTTTGCCCGGGTCCTTTTTACCCAAGTCTTTCTTCGAGTTGTTGTTGTCTTGCTTCTTTGTAACAGCCATAAACGCCACGTCCTTAACTTTAATGAAATCTGGCGGATCATTGCCGGTGGGATCAATACCCTGGTGCGGCTGTTTTTAACGCGAAAGAACGACCGGCCGTTACCTGGTTTCCTTGTGCAAGGTATGGGTTTGGCAGAACCTGCAGTATTTCTTCATTTCAATCCTGTTTGCATCGTTTTTCTTGTTCTTAACAGTTGTATAGTTCCGGCGTTTGCATTCTGTACAGGCTAACGTAACACCTACTCTCATTTGTGCCACCTCCCCCAAAACCAAAAAAAAATTTACAAACCCATTTTTACAAACT